>Ga0209564_1000146_pt1 | contig 174811 bp, 162 predicted proteins | sample AraplaCol_mMF_r2_FD_184272 | JGI IMG/M metagenome (GOLD analysis project Ga0209564, IMG submission 184272) | Arabidopsis root microbial communities from North Carolina, USA - plate scrape MF_Col_mMF_r2 (SPAdes) (version 3) | ecosystem: Host-associated > Plants > Roots > Endosphere | place... | reverse complement strand
ACCGCGTCGCCGGAGAGGTGGTTCCAACCCATAGCTAGTTGATGGAGGTAGCACCGTGGTCCAACGCATTCCCGCCCCTTCCGACCTGGAGCCGATCGAGCGCGCCAGCCGTGACGAATTGCAGGCGTTGCAGCTCGAACGCCTGAAATGGTCGCTGATGCACGCTTACGAGAACGTGCCGCACTACCGCAAGGCCTTTGACGAGAAGGGTGTGCACCCGAACGACCTGGAGTCGCTGTCCGACCTGAGCAAGTTTCCGTTCACGGACAAGAAAACCCTGCGCGACAACTATCCCTTCGGCCTGTTCGCCGTGCCGCGCGAAAAAGTCGTCCGTGTGCATGCTTCTAGCGGTACCACCGGCAAGCCGACCGTGGTTGGCTACACCCAGCGCGATATCGAAATGTGGGCCGGCGTCGTGGCGCGCTCCATCCGCGCCGCGGGCGGACGTGCCGGCGACATGGTGCACGTTTCCTACGGCTATGGCCTGTTCACCGGCGGCCTGGGCGCGCACTATGGCGCCGAACGCCTGGGCTGCACCGTGATCCCGATGTCGGGCGGCCAGACTGAAAAGCAGGTGCAGTTGATCCAGGACTTCAAGCCGTCGATCATCATGGTGACGCCGTCCTACATGCTGAATATCGTCGAGGAATTCCAGCGCCAGGGCCTGGACTGCGCCAAGTCTTCGCTCCAGGTCGGCATCTTCGGCGCCGAGCCGTGGACCAATGCCATGCGGGGCGAGATCGAACGGCGCGCCGGCATCGATGCGGTGGACATCTACGGCCTGTCCGAAGTGATTGGCCCGGGCGTGGCCAGCGAATGCATCGAATCGAAAGATGGCCCCGTGATCTGGGAAGACCATTTCTACCCCGAGATCATCGATCCGGAGACCGGCGAGGTGCTGCCGGACGGCGAGGAGGGCGAGCTGGTATTCACGTCCCTGAGCAAGGAAGCGATGCCGGTCATCCGCTACCGCACGCGCGACCTGACGCGCCTGCTGCCGCCGACGTCGCGCTCCATGCGCCGCATCGGCAAGATCACCGGCCGCTCGGATGACATGCTGATCATCCGCGGCGTGAACGTCTTTCCGACCCAGATCGAGGAACAGATCTGCAGGGTGCCCAGGCTCGAGCCGCAATACCAGCTGGTTGTGACCCGCGATGGCCACCTCGACAAGCTGGAAGTGCTGGTGGAGCTGAGCGCCGGGCTGGCGCGCGCCGATGCCGGCGACGTGGCGCGCGAACTGGAACAGCGCATCAAGACCAATGTCGGCGTGAGCACGACCGTCACGCTGGTTGGCGTGGGCGGCATCGAACGCACCGCGACCGGCAAGGCCAAACGAGTAATCGACAAACGACCTAAGGAATAACAATGACCGAAGCATTCATCTGCGACGCCGTTCGCACACCGTTCGGCCGCTACGGCGGCGCACTGGCAGGCGTGCGCGCCGACGACCTGGCGGCGAACCCGATTGCGGCCCTGATGGCGCGCAACCCGTCCGTCGACTGGAAGCAGGTGGACGACGTCTACTACGGCTGCGCCAATGGCGCCGGTGAAGACAACCGCAACGTGGGCCGCATGGCGGGCCTGCTGGCAGGCCTGCCGGTGGAGGTGCCGGGCAACACGATCAACCGCCTGTGCGGCTCCTCGCTGGATGCAGTGGGGATTGCGGCGCGCGCCATCAAGTCGGGCGAGGCGCAGCTGGTGATTGCCGGCGGCGTGGAGAGCATGACCCGCGCGCCCTTCGTGATGGGCAAGGCCGATAGCGCCTTCTCGCGCAGCGCCAAGATCGAGGACACCACCATCGGCTGGCGTTTCGTCAATCCGCTGATGAAGGCTCAGTATGGGATCGACTCCATGCCGGAGACGGCGGAGAACGTGGCCGAGCAATGGGCCGTGGCGCGGGCCGACCAGGATGCCTTCGCCATCCGCAGCCAGCAGCGCTGGGCTGCCGCCCAGGCGGCAGGCTTCTTCAAGAGCGAGATCGTGCCGGTCACCATCCCGCAGAAGAAGGGCGATCCAAAAGTCATCGATACCGACGAACATCCGCGTCCGGACACGACTCTGGAAGCGCTGGCCAAGCTGAAAGGCGTGGTCAAGCCGGACGGCACGGTCACCGCCGGTAACGCTTCGGGCGTCAACGACGGCGCCTGCGCGCTGCTGCTGGCCTCTGCCGCGGCAGTCGACAAGTTCGGCCTGAAACCGCGCGCCAAGGTGCTGGGCATGGCGACCGCTGGCCTGGCGCCGCGCATCATGGGCTTCGGCCCTTCGCCGGCCAGCAAGAAGCTGCTGGCGCAACTGGGCATGACCATCGGGCAGATGGACGTGATCGAATTGAACGAGGCCTTTGCCGCACAAGGCCTCGCTGTGACGCGCGACCTTGGCCTGGCCGACGACGATGCCCGCGTCAACCCGAATGGTGGCGCGATTGCCATCGGCCATCCGCTCGGCGCCTCGGGCGCGCGCCTGGTGACCACGGCGCTGAACCAGCTCGAGCGCACCGGCGGCCGCTACGCGCTGTGCACCATGTGCATCGGCGTTGGCCAGGGTATCGCCCTGGTGATCGAACGGGTCTGACCATGCCCTGCTACGAAATCAATGGCGTGCGGCCGGTGGTGCATCCGACTGCCTACGTGCACCCGACCGCAGTGCTGATCGGCGACGTGATCGTTGGCCCGCGCTGCTACGTCGCGCCACTGGCATCGCTGCGCGGCGACTTCGGGCGCCTGATCCTGGAAGAGGGCGCCAATGTGCAGGATACCTGCGTGATGCATGGCTTCCCGGGCGGCGACACGGTTGTCGAGCAGGATGGCCACATCGGGCATGGCGCCGTGCTGCACGGATGCCGCATCGGCCGTAACGCCCTGGTGGGCATGAATGCGGTGGTGATGGATAACGCGGTGGTGGGCGCCGAGAGCATCGTCGGCGCTGCCGCTTTCGTCAAAGCCGGCATGGAAATTCCTCCGCGCAGCATGGTGGTCGGTGCGCCGGCCAAGATCCTGCGCCAGGTCAGCGACAGCGAGATCGCATGGAAAACGCTGGGCACCGGCCAATACCACGAACTGGTGGTACGTTCGATGCAGACGATGGTGGAGTGCCAGCCCGACACCGAGGCCGCGCCCGGCCGCCAGCGCATGCAATGGGATACATCGCTGCCTATGCACCTGCATAAGCAAGCATTTGAGAAGAAATAACTGGAGACTACGAAATGGTACACACCCTGCAAAGCTTCATCGGCGGCCGCTGGCAAGGCAAGGAAGCCGCGACCGCGCTGCACAGCGCCCTGGATAACCGCGTCATCTACCACACCCACGCCGAGCAGATCGACTTTGCCGAAGCCGTCCACTACGGCCGCAAGACCGGCATCCCGGCCCTGATGAAGCTGGATTTCCAGACCCGCGCCCAGCGCCTGAAGGCCCTGGCGATGTACCTGATGGAGCGCAAGGAAGAACTGTATGCGATCTCGCACCTGACCGGTGCGACGCGCCCGGATAGCTGGGTCGACGTGGAAGGCGGCATCGGCACCCTGTTCGCCTACGCCAGCATGGGCAGCCGCGAGCTGCCATCGTCGAACGTGCTGCATGAAGGCCCTGCCATGGCGCTGGGCAAGCGCGGCGGCTTCTCCGGCACCCACATCCTGGTGCCGCGCGGCGGCATTGCAGTGCACATCAACGCATTCAACTTCCCGATCTGGGGCTTGCTGGAAAAGTTCGCGCCGTCCTTCCTGGCAGCCATGCCGTGCATCGGCAAGCCTGCCAGCGCGACCTCCTACCTGACCGAAGCACTGATCCGCATGATCAATGATTCCGGCCTGCTGCCGGAAGGCTCGCTGCAGCTCGTGATCGGCAGCACCGGCGACCTGCTGGACCGCCTGGGCGGCGCCGACGCGGTGACCTTCACCGGGTCCGCCGACACGGCTGCCAAGCTGCGCTCCAACCGCAACCTGATTGCCAATTCCGTGCCGTTCACCGCCGAAGCGGATTCGCTGAACTGCGCCATCCTGGCGCCGGACGTCACGCCGGACGATCCCGAGTTCGACCTGTTCGTGAAAGAAGTGCAGCGCGAAATGACCACCAAGGCCGGCCAGAAATGTACCGCCGTGCGCCGCATCATCGTGCCGCGCCAGCACGCCGACGCCGTGGCCCAAAAACTGCGCGAGCGCCTGGCCAATGTCGTGGTGGGCGATCCATCCGTGGAAGGCGTGCGGATGGGCGCGCTGGCCTCGAAAGACCAGCAGCGCGACGTCGCCGAGCGCGTAGCGCAACTGGCGCAGGGCAATGAGATCCTGTTTGGCGGTGCGGGCGCGCTGAAGCTGGTGGGCGAGGGTGTCGAGAACGGCGCTTTCTTCTCACCGACCCTGCTGCTGTGCCGCAATGCGTTGAGCAACGACGCGGTGCATGACGTGGAAGCCTTTGGCCCAGTCAGCACCATGATGACTTATGACTCTATCGACGAGGCGCTGGAACTGGCCGCGCGCGGCAAAGGTTCGCTGGTGTCCACGCTGGTGACCAAGGACCCTGCAACCGCCGCCTACGCAGTGCCGATTGCTGCCGCGTCGCATGGCCGCGTGCACGTGCTGGACCGCGAAGCATCGGTCGATTCCACCGGCCACGGCTCTCCGCTGCCGCAGCTGAAGCACGGCGGCCCTGGCCGAGCCGGTGGCGGTGAAGAGTTGGGCGGCATTCGCGCGGTGCGCCACTTCCTGCAGCGCGCTGCAGTACAAGGCTCGCCGACCATGCTGACTGCCATCACCGGCGAGTACGTGCGCGGCGGCGCCGTCAAGGAAGGCGATATCCACCCGTTCCGCAAGTGCTTCGAAGACCTGGAAATCGGCGACTCGCTGCTGACCCATCGCCGCACCGTGAGTGAAGCCGACATCGTCAACTTCGGCGGCATTTCGGGCGACTACTTCTACATGCACTTCGACGAGATCGCAGCCAAGGATACCCAGTTCGGCAAGCGCATCGCCCACGGCTACTTCGTGCTGTCGGCAGCGGCAGGCCTGTTTGTGTCGCCGGCGCCGGGCCCGGTGCTGGCCAACTACGGCCTGGACAACCTGCGCTTCATCACCCCGGTAGCGATTGGCGACACCATCCGGGCCCGCCTGACCTGCAAGCGCAAGGTCGACCGCAACCGCACCGATGACAAGGGCCGCGGCCAGGGCGTGGTGGCGTGGGACGTACAAGTGACCAACCAGAACGAGGAACTGGTTGCCAGCTACGATATCCTCACCCTCGTGTCCAAACGCGCCTGAATCCGCAGTGCAGCCCAGCAAGCGGTGCCGCCTGAGGCGCCGCTTGCTGCCAGGAGAAGAACGATGCCAAGCATGTTCGAGGAGCTTTCTTCTTCGCCGCAGGCGAAAGCACTTGCTCCCGCCAGCAAGACGAGCGTCGCCAGCGCTGCCAGGGTGCCGGCGCCGGCGAAATAGGCCCAGCTTCGCATCCCCAGTTTGTTGGCGCGCTGGATCGCTAGTGTGAAGGGCAGCAGGCCACCGACGAAAGCGGCAAGCCAGGCAATGCCCAGCATGGGTGCTACCGTCGAAACCGATCCGCTGAAGAAGGTTGGGAAAGCGCCGCAAACTGCTGCAGCAGTAACGGCGGCGAGGTAAGCCACGCATGCGTGTCGGAGTGTGATTTTGTTTTCCATGGCCAGCACTGTAGCGGGCCATTGTGCGTCCGGTATGAAGCCGCTGTGAAGCGCTGCTACGCCATCAGATACACCACGCCTGCAAACGCCAGGATGATCAGCGCCACGGCTGACCATTTCAGCTTGTAATGGCGAGCGTGGCAGCGCCGGCAAACCCGCATCTTCGCCCCGCCGCCGCTTGCCAGCGGCAACTCCTCGTACGTATTCCAATTGATTTCAGCAGCACACAGTGCACAGGCCCCGCGTTCATTGCGCCGTCCGCCGCGCCACTGCCGTAGCCGGTCCGTCACGAGCGCCACCACCAGCAACACACTAAATAGCAGGAACAGTATCTTCATAGTTCGCCGACTTTAGCACAAGCCAGCACGCGCTACCCGCTGCCAGTCCCGCAAAAAACAGCATAGGGCCGAGCCGCACCAGGTGGCGCGGGGAGTAGGCGCAAGCCAGCAGCGGAAGGAAGGCCATCGCCGTGAGCACGGCGCCGCCGATGAAGAAACAGGGGCTGCGAATGCCGCGGCGCACGGCCAGCGTCATCGCCCCCGCATACGGCAGGACTGAGGCTGCGAAGGCCATGATCCACGCCAATACCAGCGTGGCAAGCGGGAAGCGGAAAGTCTTGTCACCGTTGACGGCAAAGTCCCACAGCTCGTTGCCGATGACGAAGGTGACTGCGGCGCAGCTTACCGCAAGAAGGTGGGCGTACATGACGCGCTGCGTGGAGGTAGAGATGTTCATGGCCCGCACTGTAGCGGGCCAGTGTGCGCTGCGTATGAAGCGGTGATGAAGCCGCGGCTTACTTCCTCTCCTTCTTGAGATCGCTGTTCATCTTGGCGATGATCGCGCTTTCGTGAGAGGCCTGGCGGTCGGTAACTGCTTCAAGTGCAGATCCCGCAGCCTCCAGTCGCTCGAAGATTTTCGCTCATCGTCGCGGCACTTGCATCATCCTCGAACAGAACCATCTCTGAATCCTTGGCGACCGACACGCGGCCTTTGTGCTCCTGCAGGTAATGCACCATCTGCCGCTGTGTACAGGCGCTGGTAGTCGGGCTGGAAGTCGAGCGGAATCTGCGCCAGGCCTTCCAGGCTGGAGGACTGGTGCGCAATGGCGGCACGGCGACCATAGTAGTTGCTGGTGTCCGCTACGTAGGCGACGCGCACAGGGCCGTCGCAAGGGCGAGGCGGACCGCCAGCCGCCTCGGAGTGAGTCGAAACATCTTGATTGTCGTGTTATCAATAAGGGATGCAAGGCTTGCAATGACCCCTGCAATAGCACAATTGCCTTACGGCATTGCTAGCCAGGCATCAATCAGCCTGCAGTCCGAATGGATCGTCGATGGAATGGGATGGTTTGGTGAACCAGCGCGGGCCATCTTCCGTCATGTAGAAGTGGTCTTCATGGCGCACGCCGAATTCACCCGGCACCACGATCATCGGTTCGTTGGAGAAGGTCATGCCGACGTCCAGCGGGGTCTTGTCGCCGCCCACCAGGTAAGGCCATTCGTGGATGTCCAGGCCGATGCCGTGGCCGGTGCGGTGGGGCAGGCCTGGCAGCTTGTATTCCGGGCCGAAGCCGGCTGCCTGCAGCGAACGGCGCGCGGCCATGTCCACTTCTTCGCATGGCACGCCCAGCTGTGCTGCTTCGAACGCGGCCTGCTGCGCCGCCTTCTCGGCGTTCCACACGGCGCGCTGGCGCTCGCTCGCTTCACCGTACACGTAGGTGCGGGTGATGTCGGAAATGTAGTTGTGCAGCTTGCAGCCGGTGTCGATCAGCACCGTGTCGCCTTGCTTCAGCGTCTGCACGTAAGACACGCCATGCGGGAAGGAGCTGGCAACGCCGAACAGCACGATCACGAAATAGGAACCGGCTGGCGCGCCGACCTTGCGGTGTGCCTTGTCGATGAATTCCGCCACTTCGGTGGTGGTGATGCCTTCGCGCAGGATGCTGGCGGTGGCGATATGCACGGCCAGGGTCATATCCTTGGCGCGCTGCATCAGGGCGATCTCCGCTTTCGACTTGCGGGTACGGCAGTGGGCGGTGACCGGGCGCGCATTTTCCAGCGCATAGCCTTCGGCCAGCGGGCGGATGCCGTCGAAGATGAAGAAGGCAGCGCTTTCGTCGATGCCGATGCGCGGAGGCTGTGCGGCATTCGGCATAATGCCCATTTTTTTCAGGACTGCGATGAACAGGGCGTACGGGCTCTCGTGTTCGTGCCAGCAGTTGACCGCGCCTTCCACCAGCATGAAGTCCTGCAAAGTGTTTTCTTCGAAAGCGGGAGCGATGTATTCCACCGCGCCGCTGGCAGGCAGGATAGCGCCCACCATGCGTTCGCTCGGGTACCACTTGGTGCCGGTGAAGTAGAGCAGGCTGGAACCGGCATTGAGATAGATGGCCGCGATGCCTTGCTGGCGCATGAAGGCTTGCGCCTTTTCGATGCGTGCCAGGTGTTCATCCTTGCCGATCGGCGTGGCGCCCGCCGTCATGTCCGACAGGGATGCCAACGCTTCTTCGATAGTCTTGCCGCCAATACCAATGCCCATGCTGCCTCCTTAAAAATCAAGGGAAACATCATAGCATCGCAAAGGCGCAAAAAAGCCGGCTATGCAGCTATCGTATCCGGGGATGACGATAGCCGCATACCGGTCAGGATGATGAAACTGAAGCTTATTGAACTTGCACGCTTACCTTGTCAACAACGAAGGAAGTCTGCAGCGAATAGTCTTCCGTCATGTTGAAGTGGATGCGCACGGTCTGGCCTTTGTATGGCAGCAGGTTGAAGGTGCGGATCTGGTAGCCGCTGGCAGGCATGGTGTTGTTATAGGTCGCCAGGGTGCCCAGGGTGGTGCCGGAGCTGTTCTTCACGGACACGACCATCTTGTCGTACACGGTGCTGCCGGTTTCGGCCGTGTCGATGTGCAGCGCGAACGACAGGGTTGCCGAGGTGGCTGTCGCTGGAATGGTCACGGTCTGGTACAGGGTTTCGGTAGCGGTGGTGCCGTTACCGCCCAGCCATGCGAAGCGCGAGCCTTCGTATGCAGTCTGGCCGCTGTAATTGCCGATCACGCCCGTGGTGCCGGCCCATGGCGAAGTGCCGGACTCGAAGCCGCCGTTGACGATCAGCTCGCTCTGCGGAGGAGTCGTGCCCACGGTCAGGGTGGCGTTGTTCGAGGTCGCGGTCTTCGCTGGCGACGAGGAGTCGCTGACGATGGCCTTGAACACGGCGCCATTGTCGGCCGCCTGTGCAGTGAACGAGTAGGTAGCCGAGGTGGCGCCCGAGATCTGGGTGCCATTGCGGTACCACGCGTAGCTGTAAGGCGTTGTGCCGCCAGTTGCGCCCACGGTGAAGGTGGCGGTGCCGCCTGGCGCCACCGTCACGTTGTTAGGCTGCGTCGTGATCGTGACGGTGTTTGGATTGGACTCGTCCACGTCGGCGCCGACGTTGATTGCGGCATAAGCGCGCTTGACGGCGGTCGATTCAGGGCTGCCCACGCCGTAAAGCTGTTCAGCCGACTCGATCATCTTCAGGCGCGCGTTGGCGTAGTTGGTCGATGCGGTGAACTTGGTGGTGTTGGCCTTGAACCAGATGCGGAACGCCTTGTCGCTGCCGATACCGGTCATCGCCAGCGGTTGCTTGTTCAGGTAAGAGCTGTACATCTCACTCGAGGACGAGGAGTTGGAGCCGTTGGCCAGGAAGTAGAACATGCGGTTGTTCGGGCCCGACGAGTAGTGCACGTCGATATTGCCCAGGGTGCTGCTCCAGGCATCGCGCGACGCACCATCCTTGGATGGCTTCCACATCCAGCGCAGCGGCTGGCCGTTCTTGGCGATCTCCTTGCCCATCATCCAGTCGTTGCCGGTCGGGATGGTGGTGCCGGTGCCGCCAGCACGGGCATAGGCTTCCACCATTTCGCCGGTGATGTCGGAGTTCGATTCGTTCAGGCCGCCGGACTCGCCGGAGTAGGTCAGGTTGGAGGTGGCGTCGGTCACGCCGTGGCCCATTTCGTGGCCGATCACGTCGATCGAACCCAGGCTGTAGAAGCTGGAGCCGTCGCCGATGTACATGCATTTGCAGCTTGGGTCGAAGAAGGCGTTGTCGTAGTTGTTGTCCACGTGGACGGCAATGTAAGTGGCGGTGTTGTTGCCGTCCAGTGAGGACCAGCCCATCACGTTCTTCAGCGTGTCGTAGGTATTCATCAGGCCCCACAGCGCGTTCACCGCAGCAGTCTGGCCGTTGGCGTTGGTGGTGCTGCCGCCGCTGATGTACTGCTGGCCGTCGCCCCAGGTGTTGGTGCTGTTGGTGTAGATGGAGCCTGGGCTTGGGTTGTTGGCCGACGAGTGGTTGGCGTTGGTGATCGCCATGCCGCCGTAGGTGCCGCCTACGCCGCGCGATGCATCCAGCATCTTGTAGGTGGAGCCGGACAGGGTGGTGTTGATCGGCACGTCGCCGTTGTACTGGCTGTGGCCAACGCCAACCACGGTCTGCAGGGCGTTCCATTGCTTGATCACGGCGCCGGTCTTGGCGCTGATCACGGTGTCGCGGAACACCGGACGGCCATCTTTGTTCATGCGGGTTTTGACCAGGTAGGCCAGCTCGTAGTGGTCAACCACCTCTTCAACGTCAGTCGCGTTCAGCGCGCTTTCAGCCTTGTTGGCGGCAGCGGCGGTGCGCTGGGTCTTGACCACTGGCCAGATCAGCAGTTCGGCTTCCGGCTTGATGCGGTGCTGGTTGCCCGGCGTGCGCGATACGGCGATGCGGATCGCTTCGTCGGCGCCAAAGGCAGCGGTGGTTTCCGGGGCGCCTTTGCCGGCAGCCTTGGCGGCGCGCGAAGCGTCCAGGCCATCGCGGCGGTCGGAAGCGGACTCGCTGACGATATTGCCGTTTTCATCGGTGACAACGACGGATTCGGAACCGAACACGCGCAGGCCCTGGAAGGTGTGGTCGGCGCGCACGATGCGCTGGCCATTGACGCCCGGATGCTGTTCGCGCAGCTTGTATCCGTGGTCGCTATCGAGGCCCGCTGCGGCGCGCAGCGAGTCCAGGCGGGATACCAAGTTCGCCTTTGCTTCAACGCTCATCGGCTGAGCTGGAGAGGCCATCAGGGTATCTGGCAGGACGCCTGCGAATGCAGGGGCGAACGAGGCGGCAACGGCTGCGGCCAACAGGCTTTTGCGAAGTTTCATCGACTCTCCTTGGGAACTTGGGTTGGTGGGAGAGACGAAGTTATGCCTGTTTTTTGTGCAAGTCAAAAAACTTGTGAAATGAGTCAGTTTTACAGATTTTGTATATTTTTAGACAATAGATTACAGTTCTATAGTCACAAAATGAAACGGGGCGGCCCATGGGAGCCGCCCCGCCTTGCTGCTACTTACGGCTGATTACTGTACTTGCAGGCTGACCTTGTCAACGACGAACGAAGTCTGCAGCGACGAGTCTTCGGTCATGTTGAAGTGCAGGCGCACGGTCTGGCCTTTGTACGGCAGCAGGTTGAAGCTGCGGATCTGGTAACCGCTGGCGGCGTTCGCGTTGGAGTAGGTCGCCAGGGTGCCCAGGGTGGTGCCGGAAGAGTTCTTCACGGTCACGACCAGCTTGTCGTACGCGGTGCTGCCCGATTCCGCGGTATCGATATGCAGTGCGAACGAGAAGTTCGCCGACGTCGCGGTCGAAGGGATGGTCACGCTCTGGTACAGGGTTTCGGTCGCGGTGGCGCCGTTACCGCCCAGCCATGCGAAGCGGGTGCCCTCGTATGCAGTCTGGCCGCTGTAGTTGCCGATCACGCCGGTGCTGCCAGCCCATGGGGTGGTGCCGGACTCGAAGCCGCCGTTCACGACCAGTTCGGATTGCTGGGTGGTGCCCACGGTCAGGGTCGCGTTGTTCGAGGTCGCGGTCTTCACCGGCGACGACGAATCGGTGACCACGGCCTTGAACACGGCGCCATTGTCGGCAGCCTGCGCGGTGAACGAGTAGGTCGCCGAAGTGGCACCCGAAATCTGGGTGCCGTTGCGGTACCACTTGTAGCTGTAAGGCGAGGTGCCGCCGGTTGCGCCCACGGTGAAGCTGGCGGTGCCGCCTGCTGCCACGGTGACGTTGTTCGGCTGGGTGCTGATCGACACGCCGGTGCCTGCGCCGGTTTCGTCGACGTCGGTGCCCACGTTGATCGCAGCGTATGCACGCTTGACGGCGATCGATTCCTTGCTGCCCACGCCATACAGTTCTTCCGCAGCCTGGATTACCTTGTTGCGCGCGTCAGCATAGTTGGTCGACGCGGTGAACTTGGTGGTGTTGGCCTTGAACCAGATGCGGAACGCCTTGTCGTTGCCGATACCGGTCATCGCCAATGGCTGCTTGGTCAGGTACTGGCTGTACATCTCGCTGGAGGACGAGGAGTTGGAGCCGTTGGCCAGGAAGTAGAACATGCGGTTGTTCGGGCCCGACGAGTAGTGCACGTTCAGGTTGCCCAGGGTGCTGCTCCAGGCGTCCTTGGACGAGCCGTCTTTCGATGGCTTCCACATCCAGCGCAGCGGCTGGCCGGATTTGCTGATCTCCTTGCCCATCATCCAGTCGTTGCCGGATGGGATGGTGGTGCCGGTGCCGCCGTTGCGGGCATAGGCTTCCACCATTTCGCCGGTGATGTCGGAGTTCGACTCATTCAGGCCGCCGGACTCGCCGGAGTAGGTCAGGTTGGAGGTGGCGTCGGTCACGCCGTGGCCCATTTCGTGGCCGATCACGTCGATCGAACCCAGGCTGTAGAAGCTGGAGCCGTCGCCGATGTACATGCACTTGCAGCTTGGGTCGAAGAAGGCGTTGTCGTAGTTGTTGTCGACGTGGACGGCGATGTAGGTGGCGGTGTTGTTGCCGTCCAGCGAGGACCAGCCCACCACGTTCTTCAGCGTGTCGTAGGTATTCATCAGGCCCCACAGCGCGTTCACTGCGGCGGTCTGGCCGTTGGCGTTGGTGGTGCTGCCGCCGCTGATGTATTGCTGGCCGTCGCCCCAGGTGTTGGTGCTGTTGGTGTAGATCGAACCGGCTTGCGGTGCCGATTCAGGCGAGTGGTTGGCGTTGGTGATCGCCATGCCGCCGAAGGTGCCGCCGGTGCCGCGAGTCGAGTCGAGCATCTTGTAGGTCGAGCCGGACAGGGTGGTGTTGATCGGCACGTCGCCGTTGTACTGGCTGTGGCCCACGCCAACCACGGTCTGCAGGGCATCCCACTGCTTGATCACGGCACCGGTGGTGGCGTTGATCACGGTGTCGCGGAACACTGGACGGCCGTCCTTGTTCATGCGGGTCTTGACCAGGTAGGCCAGCTCGTAGTGGTCGACCACGTCTTCCACGTCGGTTGCGTTCAGTGCGCTTTCGGCCTTGTTGGCGGCGGCTGCGGTGCGCTGGGTCTTCACCACTGGCCAGATCAGCAGTTCGGCTTCAGGCTTGACGCGGTGGGTTTTGCCGGCGGTGCGCGAAACAGCGATGCGGATCGCTTCGTCAGCGCTGAACGCTGCGGTGGTGTCGGGCGCGCCCTTGCCGGTGGCCTTGGCCGAGCGGTGCGCGTCCAGGCCATTGCGGCGGTCGGACGCGGATTCGCTGACGATGTCGCCGTTTTCATCGGTCACAACAACGGACTCGGAGCCGAACACGCGCAGGCCCTGGAAGGTGTGGTCGGCGCGCAGGATGCGCTGGCCGTTGGCACCTGGGTGCTGTTCGCGCAGTTTGTAGCCATGTTCGCTATCCAGGCCGGCGGCGGCGCGGCGCGATTCCAGGCGGGCAGCCAGGTTGGCCTTGGCTTCAAGGCTCATCGGCTGGGCCGGCGCGGCCATCATGTTTTCCGGCAGGACGCCTGCAAATGCAGGGGCGAAGGAAGCGGCTACGGCTGCAGCCAGCAGGCTTTTGCGAAGTTTCATCAGCTCTCCTTATGAGCGTTGGGGTTGTAGGGAGAGCGGGAAGTTATGCCTGTTCTTTATGCAAGTCAAAAAAGTTGCAAAATAAGTCGGTTCTACACTTTTTGTTCAGTTTTAGACATTTGATTACATTTGGGTGGTTGCTTAACTAGCTCTACCCGCCACGAAATGGCGCACGATTGAGGCGATTTGTAGGGAAGTTACAACGAAATAGAGGGGTTTTTCTAGTTTCGTGTTTAGCGCAACACAAATATGTATCAAATTGTCACACTCATGTTGCACTAGTTGAATTTTGCGTTTTACACTAGCCCGTCATTTGTTTGACGTACTACTTAGTGAGGGCGCATCACTCATGTTGTCTATATCTACCAAAGTCGAAAGGATCGTCACGGAGTCGCCCTTCCTGAGCGAAGGTCTGCGTCGTGGCCTGATCAACCTGTCGGAACTGGCGCGCCAGCTGCAGCCGCAGCTCCAGAACGACCTGTGGAAGCCTGTCGGCCAGGCGGCCGTGGTCATGGCCTTGCGCCGTGTGGCCGGGCGCTTGCCGGACAAGGATGCACAGGAACTGGTGCTGGCCCAGCAGTCCGGCCAGCTGACCGCACGCACCGACCTCGTCGAGTTCACCTTCCGCCGTTCGGACCGCATCGATGATTGCCACCGCCAGTTGCTGGAGCGCTCGGGCACTGGCCACGGCCTGTACCTGACCGTGACCCGCGGCAGCGAAGAAATCGTGGTGATCTGCAGCCGGCCGTTCATAGGCCTGGTCGAACAGATCTTCGCCGGCGAACGCCTGCTGGCGCGGCTGGAAAACCTGAACGCCGTCACGCTGCAGCTGACCGCCGATTCCTGGCGCACGCCGGGCATCTACCACGCCATCCTGAAGAAGCTGGCGTGGGACAAGGTCAACCTGATCAACCTGATCTCGACCCACACCGAACTTACCCTGCTGCTGGAGAAGGAACACACGGGCGCCGCCTTCAGCGTCCTCTCCAACATGATCGCGCACAAGCACTGATGTACACTTCCCTGTAAGGAGACTTACAGGGGAGTTCGCATGGGCTTGAAAGACACGCAGCGGGTAGTGCCGGCATTGCGGGTGGCGAGCTACGCCGCCAGCAAGCCTTTCTATGAGTCGCTCGGTTTCCGCGAGGAGTGGACGCACCACTTTGAACCGGGCTTGCCGACTTTTGCCTCGATGATGCTCGATGGCATGGAAATTTTCCTATCGGAACATTCGGGCGACTGCCAACCCGGCGGACTGGTACACTTTTATGTTCCGGACGTCGACGCCTTGTATGACGACTTCCTGGAGTACGGCGTGAACGTCGAGCAAGCGCCGAACAATGACCTGGGAGCGGACCTGCGCGTCATGTCCGTTCTCGATCCAGACAACAACCGGCTCAAATTTTTGACCCAGACCCATTGGGAGTAAGCGCAATGAAGAAAGCGCTGTTGTTCGCAGTCCTTGGCATGGCCGCCGCATCGCAGGCCGGCGCGCAGGGCCTGTTCAAGTGTACGGTGGACGGCAAGGTGACCTACCAGTCCATGCCTTGCGCCAAAGGCGGCGCCAGTCTCGACTACCCGCCGCCGCCGACTGCCGCCCAGGTGAAAGCGGCCCAGGCGCGGGCCCAGGAAGACCGTGAGCGTGCAGACGACCTGGCGGTGCGCAACCGTGAAGCGCGCGCGAAACAGGCCAAGGCGGAGGAGGAAGCGACGAAGGAGGCTGCGGCCAATGCGCGCGTGGCCAAGAGCAGTTGCGACTCGCTGCGTTCGCGCCGCGAAGAACTGTACGGCCAGCGCAACGAAAACCGCCGCAATTCCCAGCTCGACGCCATGGCCAAGACCCAGGACGACATCGACAAGCTGGAAGCCCAGTACACCAAGTCCGCCTGCGGCCCGCTCGACTGAGGGGCCGCTGGGCCGTGCCGCTTTATTGCGGTGCGGCGCCGGCCGCGGACGCCGCGGCTTCCTGCTGCGGCGCTACCGGAACGGCTTGCAGCGACATTTCGCGCAGCTTGCCCAGCACGGCCTTGTCCTTGGCCAGCGTGACCGGGGCGATCTTGCCCATTTCCTGATTGACCAGGTAAGCCACCAGTGCTCCGGCGATGGCGCCGCCCGCGGCGGCTTGTCCGTAGCTGAGGCTGCTATGTTTGACAGCGGCACGGCCAGCCATCGCACCGGCGCCCCCGGCCACTGCCATCAGGCCGACACTGAGTTTGTTCGTGACCGGGTCCTTGACGTAGCCGACATTGGCGCAGCCAACACCTGCGGCCGGCGCTTCGTGTGGTACGCCATCCATGGAGGTGTACATGTAAATGTAGGGCATCTTCTGCGGATCTTTGGGGATATAGAAGCCGCCATCGTTGTAGCCGCGCTTGGCGCCGGGATTCCCGGGCTGGAATATGGAGATGCCGCCCTGGGGAGCGCGGTAATAGGTGCCGTCCGCATCTTCTTTTTCCGAAACGTAGGGGCCGCGTTCAAGGCGGGTTTCGGTCACAATTTTCAGGATGCCGGCTTCGTCGACAGCCGTCATGGCTTCAGGCAGCTGGATGCAGGTGATGTTGGCAGGAGTTGCCAGCTGGTCCGGAGCGATCAGCGGAGCGTTGTTGGCGCAGCCGCCCAGCATTGCGCTGGCGGCCAAGGGGAACAGCAGTTTCTTGTACATGATTATCCTGTGGTTAGGGCCCGGGAAACGGGCCGGCACCACAGAATAATTACTTTTTGGCAAGTTTGCAATAAGGCAATCAGATCTACTTTTTCTTTTCTTCCTCTGGCTGCGAGAAGTTCAGCTCGGGCTGCTGTTCATCGTCCTGCTTTTGCACCGGCAGCGAATCCGGCATTGCAGGCTGCTCGATGTGCAGGTCACCCGATTCCACCTTGCCGCCGGTGCCCCGGTCGAGGAAGGCGGTGACGGTTTGCGGCAGTGCTGCCACCAGCAGCACCATCAGCATCTGCAGGCCGACCCAGGGCAGGGCGCCCCAGTAGATATCGGAAGACTTCACTTCCTTCGGCGCCACGCCGCGCAGGTAGAACAGCGCGAAACCGAATGGCGGGTGCATGAAGGAGGTCTGCATGTTCACGCACAGCATCACGCCGAACCACACCAGGGAGGCCGACGCTGCCGCTTCCGGGCTGCCCATCAATGGTTCCAGTTGCGGCGCCAGCACCTTCTGCGCCACCGGCGCCAGCATCGGCACCACGATGAAGGCGATCTCGAAGAAATCGAGGAAGAAGGCCAGGAAGAACACGAACAGGTTCACCACCAGCAGGAAGCCGATCCAGCCGCCCGGAATGCCGTTGAACAGGTGTTCCACCCACAGTCCGCCGTCCACGCCCTGGAACACCACGGAGAAGCAGGTGGAGCCGATCAGGATGAACACCACCATCGCAGTCAGGCGCATGGTGGACTGGTAGCTCAGGACGATGAGGTCGCGCAGCGGCTTGATCTGGCTGGCGCGGATCACGATCCAGGCCACGCACACGTACAGCACGCCCAGCGCGCCCTGCACTACAGGCTTGGCGCCTTCGACAAAAGCGCCCAGCAATGCCGCTGCCACCAGGGCCACCATGCCGATGCGGAAGAAGATCTTGTCGCGCCGGTTGAATTCAGGATGGCGCAGTGCCGCCAGGATCACCGCGCCCAGCGCACCCATGGCGCCCGATTCGGTTGGCGTGGCCACGCCCAGCATCATGGTGCCGAGCACCATGAAGATCAGCACGGCGGCCGGCACGATGCCTTGCAGGCACTGCTTCCACAGCGCCCAGCCGCGCGGGCCCAGTTCGTCCTGCGGCGCCGGCGGCAGCCATTCCGGTTTGATGCGCGACAGGACGAAGGTGTACAGCGCGAACAGGCCGATCTGCACCAGCGAAGGCCCCCAGGCGCCCAGGTACATGCTGCCCACGTCGGCGGCAGCGGTCTGGGTCTTGAGCTGGTCGGCCAGCACCACCAGCACCAGCGACGGCGGTACCAGCTGGGTGATGGTGCCGGAAGCGGCCAGCACGCCGGTGGCGTAGCGCATGTGGTAGCCGTAGCGCATCATCACCGGCAGCGAAATCATCGCCATGGCGATCACCTGCGCCGCCACGGTGCCGGTAATCGCACCGAGGATGAAGCCGACGATGATCACCGAGTAGCCCAGGCCTCCGCGCACGCCGCCGAACAGGCGGCCCATGGAGTCGAGCATGTCTTCCGCCAGGCGGCATTTTTCCAGCACGGCGCCCATGAAGGTAAAGAAGGGAATCGCCAGCAGCAGGTCATTGGCCAGCACGCTGCCGAAAATCCTTTGCGGCACCGCCTGCAGGAAAGGCACGCCGAAGAAGCCTTCCGCAATCGCGATAAAGCCGAAGAACAGGCCGACTGCCAGCAGCGAGAACGCCACCGGGAAGCCGACCAGCATGAATACGACCAGGCCGCCGAACATCAGCGGCGGCATCATCTCCAACGGAATCATTGCACTGGCCTTTCGTATTTGCTGTCCAGGTTCGCTTGGCCGGCGAGGTGGGCGATGCGCTTGATCAGTTCAGACAGGCCTTGCAGGGTCAGCAGGGCAAAGCCGGCGGGGACGACGAATTTGATCGGCCAGCGCGGCAGGCCGCCGGCGTTGCTCGATTGTTCCATGATGGCCCAGGAAGGCAGGAACAGCGATTCCCACGACAGCCAGGCAAACAGGATGCAGGCCGGGAACAGGAAGAAGATGATGCCGAAGACGTCGATCCACAATTGCTTGCGTTCGGAGACGTGGCCGTAGACCAGGTCGACGCGCACGTGTTCATTGCGCTGGAAGGTGTAGCTGGCGCCCAGCATGACGGCCGCGCCAAACAGGTACCACTGCATTTCGAGCAGGGCGTTGGAGCTCCAGTCGAAGCCATAACGGATCATGGCGTTGGAAGCGCTGATGAAACAGGATGCCAAAATCATCAGGTTGGCTAACTGGCCACATCGATATCCGATGCGATCCAGCCAGCCGGAAAGGCGGAGGAATCCTTGCATTACTTGTCTCCAGAGTTGGAATAGTTATTGCAAGGATATTAGCGGATTATCTGCGCGCCGGAAACCGGTAAACCACTGCCTGACCCGCAGGGTCAGGCACTGATACGCGGCCGCCGCATGCCGGGTGTCTGACCCTGCGGGTCAGACACCGCCCTACCGGTTTTTACGCGAGCTGCCCGCGCACGCGCGCAATCGCCGCACGCACCTGGTTCGGCGCCGTACCACCAACGTGGTCACGCGCCGCCACCGAGCCTTCCAGCGTCAGCACCGCAAACACATCCTCGCCCACCAGCGGCGAGAACGCGCGCAACTGTTCCAGCGACATCTCCGCCAGGTCGATCTTCAAGTCATCGCAAGCACGCACCGCATGCGCCACAGCCTCGTGCGCATCGCGGAAAGGCAGGCCTTTCTTGACCAGGTAGTCGGCCAGGTCGGTTGCGGTGGCATAGCCCTGCAGCGCGGCCGAACGCATCGCCTCCGGCTTGACGGTGATGCCGCCGGCCATGTCGGCGAAGATGCGCAGGGTGTCGACCACGGTATCGACGGTGTCGAACAGCGGTTCCTTGTCTTCCTGGTTGTCCTTGTTGTAGGCCAGCGGCTGGCCCTTCATCAGGGTCAGCAGGCCCATCAGGTGGCCGTACACGCGGCCGGTCTTGCCGCGCGCGAGTTCCGGCACGTCCGGGTTTTTCTTCTGCGGCATGATCGAGGAGCCGGTGCAGAAGCGGTCTGCGATGTCGATGAAGCCGACGCGTGGGCTCATCCAGATGATCAGTTCTTCCGACATGCGCGACACGTGCATCATGACGAGCGAGGCGGCAGCGGTGAATTCGATGGCGAAGTCGCGGTCCGACACGGCATCCAGCGAGTTGTGGCAAACGTCGTCGAAGCCCAGGGTCTGGGCCACGCGCAGGCGGTCGATCGGGAAGGTGGTGCCGGCCAGCGCGGCCGCGCCCAGAGGCAGGCGGTTCACGCGCTTGCGGCAATCCTGCATGCGCTCGACGTCGCGGCCGAACATTTCGACATAGGCCAGCATGTGGTGGCCGAAGGTGATGGGCTGCGCCACCTGCATGTGGGTGAAGCCGGGCAGGATCACGTCGGCATTCTTCTCGGCCAGGTCGACCAGGGCGCCGCGCAGTTGCTGCAGCAGGCCGGTGATGTCGTCGATGGCGGAACGCACGTACAGGCGGATGTCGGTGGCCACCTGGTCGTTGCGCGAACGGCCGGTGTGCAGGCGCTTGCCGGCGTCGCCAACCAGCTCGGTCAGGCGTTTTTCGATATTCAGGTGCACGTCTTCCAGGTCCAGCTGCCATTCGAACTGGCCGCCGTCGATTTCGGCGCTGACCTGGGCCAGGCCCTTCTGGATCGCGGCCAGGTCGGCCGCCGGGATGATGCCTTGCGCGGCCAGCATGTCGGCGTGGGCCAGGGAACCCTGGATGTCGGCCTTGGCCATGCGCTTGTCAAAAAACACCGAGGCGGTGTAACGTTTCACGAGGTCGGAAACAGGTTCGGAGAAGCGAGCGGACCAGGCTTCCGCCTTCTTGGAGAATTGATCTGTCATAGTGGCTTTTGCGGTGAGATTTGCACGAGAAATTCAAACGATTATAAATTAGTAGGAGAATCAATGAAGAAGTTAGCAAGTTTGCTACTGTTGGTGCTGGCCAGCGGCAGCGCCTTCGCGCAGGGTGCGCGGCCGTCCGACGTGGCGTCCGTGGACAGCATCATGGCCGCCCTGTATGACACCATTTCCGGCCCGGCCGGCAAGGCGCGCGACTGGGACCGCCTGCGCTCCCTGTTCCGCAGCGATGGCCGCATGGTGGTGCACAGCACCGGCAAGGATGGCGCGATCAACACCCGCGTACTGTCGCTGGAAGACTACATCACCCGCGTGACGCCGGTGTTTGCGAAGGAGGGCTTCTACGAATCCGAACTTGCGCGCAAGGGCGAAGAATATGGCCAGATTGCCCAGGTTTTCAGCACCTATGAAGCGCGCCATGCGCCGGCGGACAAGCCATTTGTGCGTGGCATCAATTCGATCCAGCTGGTAAATGACGGCAAGCGCTGGTGGATTTCGCAACTCCTGTGGCAGCCGGAAGGCGAAAAGACCCCGCTGCCGGAGAAGTACCTGAAGCAGTAATAAAATTAAGTGTGCACGGACGCGCGATAGCGTTTTACTCCGCCGTTGCGTCCGGCTACACTGTCGGAAAGGTATTACCGAGATGTCTAGCAGCGATGCCAGTGAGCAAGCAGAACAGGAGGCCATCGTGAAGCTGTACTCCCCCGCCGGCCTGGCCCGTTTGGGCTTGGCCTTGCTAGCCGCATGCGGCCTTCCGATCCACGCCCGCGAGGCGCCGCCCAAGAATCCCGTTCCTGCCACCACCGGGCGCACCACTACCACGCCGCCACCGGACGCGCCGTCCAGGCCTCCCGCTGCACCGCCTTCAACGCCTGCACCGTTGCCCGATACGGTCGCCCCTGTGCGCATCGTGGCCGGCGCCAGTGGAACGGTGAGCGGCGGGTCGGCCGCGATCGCGCCTTCTCCGGTAGCGGCGCACCAGGGCTCACTGGTCATCATCGGCGGTGGCCTGCGTGGCGACAATGCCGATGTGTGGCAGCGCGTGGTGAAACTTGCGGGGGGCAAGGGCTCGCGCATCGCGGTGTTCCCTTCGGCAGCGGGCAATCCTGAGCGCTCGGCCCAGACCATCATTGGCTACCTGCGCAAATGGGGGGCGGATGCCTTCCTGGTCCCGGTAGCAGTGCGCCTGGCCGGCAGCGATTACCGGAAAAATGCGGATGATGCCGTGCTGGCCAGGAAAATCCGCGAATCGGACGGTGTCTATTTCGCCGGCGGCGACCAGGGACGCATCACCAAGGCACTGTTGCGCGAGGACGGCACCCAGACGGCGGTGTTGGAAGCGGTTTGGGACGTGTATCGCCGCGGCGGCGTGATTGCCGGCTCGTCGGCCGGCGCAGCCATCATGAGCAGCACTATGTTCGCGAATCCGAAAGCCGTGTTGTCGATGCTGCAAACCGGCATTGCCGATGGCCGTGAACTGGGCCCAGGCCTGGGCTTCATTGGCGACGACGTGTTCGTGGACCAGCACCTGCTGGTGCGTGGCCGTTTTGCGCGCATGATCCCGGCCATGCTGGCCAAGGGCTACCAGATCGGTCTTGGCATCGACGAGGACAGCGCGATGGTGGTCAATGCCCAGCGCGAGGTGGAGATCATCGGCTACAAGGGCGCGCTGCTGATCGACTTGTCGCGCGCTGAATGGGATAAGGACGCGCCGCACTTCGGCGTGCGCAATGCAGTGATCAGTTATCTCGACCGTGGCGACAAATTCAATATCGGCACCCACATGTTCCTCCCGTCCAACGACAAGGCGGGCGGCCGCATTGACCCAACGCGCACGCTGGGCCGTGGCGCAGTGTTCAGCAATGATGTGCTGGGCAATAGCGCTGTGATCGACCTGATGGAGCGGCTGATCGACAGCAACCAGGAAGAAGCAATCGGCATTGCCAGCGGCAACCCGCGCGCCAGCGGAACCGAAGTTGGCTTTGAGTTCCGCTTCACCAAAACGCCCGAAACCGTGGGCTACGTCTCCAGTGTAGCTGAGGCATACTCGGTGCTCAACATACGACTTGATATTCGGCCTATCGAAATCACCCGGCCGCTATACAAATATAAATGAGGATTTGAATCCGGCGGCGCTTCCGCCGCGTATATGCCATGGCAACCAACCACACGGGAGGAAACCATGGCACTCATCAAGCAAGCTGCTGTCCAGTTAGCACTGCTGTCGGCCCTGGCGCCGGCAGCGCAGGCTTCGAGCCACCGCGAAGCACCGTTCATCACGCGTGCACCCAAGCTCGACGGGACCGATTTCTACATGTTCCGCAGCTACGAGCCGGGGCGCGAGCAATTCGTGACCCTGATCGCAAATTACGTGCCCTTGCAGGATGCCTACGGCGGGCCGAACTTCTTCACCATGGATCCGGATGCGCTGTACGAAATCCACATCGATAATAATGGCGATGCGCGGGAAGACCTGACGTTCCAGTTCCGCTTCACCAATACGTTCAAGAACGCCGCGTTCACCGTGGGCGGCAAGAAGGTGCCGATTCCGCTGGTGATCAATGGCGGGCCAATCAACGATGTGAATGCGGCCGGGCTGAATGTGCGCGAGACCTACACGGTAGACGTAGTGCGCGGCGAGCGGCGCGGCGTGCGGCAGCCGGTGCGCATGGCGGGCAATGGCGCCACTGTGTTCGACAAGCCGGTCGACAATATCGGAAACAAGTCGATTCCAGATTACGCGGGGTATGCGGGCAAGCATGTGTACACCGTGAATATTCCCGGCTGCGCGGTGCCGGCGCGCATGTTCGTCGGGCAGCGCAAGGATTCCTTCGCCGTCAACCTGGGCGAGACTTTTGACCTGATCAACATCAAGGCGCCGGCGGTGGAGTTCTTGCCCAATGCGGAGAAGAATGCGCGCGATGACCTGGACGACAAGAATGTGACTTCCATTGAACTGGAGGTGGCGGTGTCGTGCCTGGCTTCCGGTACGGAGCCTGTGATTGGCGGCTGGACTACGGCCAGCTTGCGCCAGGGGCGCTTGCTCAATCCGAATGGCGGCTCGAAAGAGGGCGGGGCGTGGACGCAGGTGTCCCGGCTTGGCATGCCGCTGGTGAATGAGGTGGTGATCGGCTTGAAGGACAAGGACCGCTTCAACCACAGCAAGCCGGTGCAGGACGGGCAGTTTGCCGACTATGTCACCAATCCGACCTTGCCGGCGTTGGTGGAGGTGTTGTTTGGCAGTGCGGGGGCCAAGGCGCCGACCAATTTCCCGCGCAACGACCTGGTGACGGTCTTCCTGACCGGCGTTCCGGGACTGAACCAGCCGGCGCATGTGAAGGCTTCCGAAATGCTGCGGCTGAATACTTCGATTGCACCGGTTGCGAAGGGCGCACAGAAGCGGCTGGGTGTGATCGATGGCGACAATGCTGGCTTCCCCAATGGGCGCCGGCCGGGCGATGACGTGGTGGATATCGCCTTGCGGGTGGTGATGGGCAAGCTGTGCACGCTGAATATCGGCTGCGCGCCCAGCGATGCACCGGCAGGGGCGATTCGCTTCACCGATGGTGCTTACCTCGATGACAGCTTTTTCACCGCTGGCTTCCCCTACCTGAAGACGCCGATCGCCGGCTCGCCACAGCAATAGGAGGGCGTGATCATGAAACGTCTTTGTCTTGTGCTTGCAGCCGCGCTGCTGGCCGGTTGCGGCGGTGGTGGAGGTGCCACTTCAGCGATGTCGATGCCGGATCAGGCGCCGGTACCTCCGCCGCCAGGCGATACCTTTACCTCGGCGCTGGTTGCGCTGGTTCGCAGCGCACCGGAAACCACTGAGCCGGCCGACGTCGATGGCAATTTGCCGGCGCTGCCCGACGGGGGCGAACCGGTGGCGGTGGAGTGAGGGTGGCCATGAAGCCAGGTTCCATCGCATGCGCGGCGCTGGCCTTCGCCGCCGTCGCGACATTGGGGCTGCCGCGGTTTGGCGTGGCCGCACCGTTTGTGCCGCAGTCGGGCACGGAGGTGCTGGAGAAACTGCCGGGGCGGGCGAATCTCGATGACGCGGCCCTGTGCCGGCAGCGCGCGCAACTGGCGGCGGCACCGCGTGATCCGTCTGTTGCCGCCGAAGCCGCGCAGCATTACATCGAGCTTGGCCGCGCAACGAGCGATCCGCGCTACTTCGGGTACGCGCAAGCAGCTCTGGCCCCGTGGTGGAATGCTGCGACGCCGCCGGTGCCAGTGCTGCTGTTGCGCGCGACGCTGCTTCAATCCAGCCACCGCTTTGCGGAAGCTATCCGCGACCTTGGCGCAGTGACGCGCACAGATCCGGAAAACGCCCAGGCCTGGCTGACGCTGGCGACCGTGCAGGTGGTGCGGGGCGAGTACGATGCGGCTGTTCGCAGTTGCGGGCGGCTTTCGTCGCTGGCTGGCCAACTGGCCAGCATCACTTGCCTGGCCAACGCCCGTGCCGCCGGTGGCCAGCTTGCGGCCAGCGAGCGCCTGCTGGCGCTGGCTCTCGAACGTTCGTCCATCGCCAGCGGCGGAGAAACGGGAACTCAAGACGCGTCGATGCGCGGCCTGCAGCTTTGGACTCTGACGCTCTTGGGCGAGCTGGCGGCACGGCGAGGGGATGCCGCACGCGCCGAAGAGCGCTTCCGCAAGGCGCTCGTCCTGGCGCCAGGCGACAGCTACCTCCTTGGCGCATATTCAGACCTGCTGCTGGACTTGGGGCGCTACGCGGAAGCGAAAACGCTGCTGCGCGACCACCTGCGCATCGACGGCCTGCTGCTGCGGCACACGATTGCAGCGCAAGCCGCATCGTTGCGGCCTGCGCCAGCGGTCGCCGGCGCGATCGCGGAGCTGCAAGCGCGTTTTGATGCGGCTGCGCGCCGTGGTGACGCAATCCACCAGCGCGAGCAGGCCCGCTTCGAACTGCATCTGCGCCATAACCCGCGTACCGCGCTGGACCTTGCACTGGCCAACTGGCAAGTGCAGAAAGAGCCCGCAGACCTGCGCATCCTGCTGGAAGCTGCTCTCGCAGCGCACGATCCCGCTGCCGCGCGCCCGGCGCTGGCGTGGCGCCGCCAGCAAGGTTTGGAGGACAGCAGGATTGCCTTGCTGGCGCGTCAACTGGAAGGAGGCCGCTTATGATCCCGCTGCAATTTACTGCGCGCAGCCTGGCCGCCTTAGTCTTTCTGCCGCTGCTGTTCGCCGCCAGCACGGCCCGTGCGCATAAGCCGAGCGACAGCTACCTGGTGCTGCGCATCGAAGCAGGCGCAGAATCGCGCCAACCGCTGCTTGTCGAAGGACGTTGGGATATTGCCTTGCGCGACCTTGACTTTGCCATCGGCCTCGACGCGGATGGCGATGGCCAACTGACCTGGGACGAAGTCCGGTCCCGTCACGACGATATCGCAGCCTACGCCATGCCGCGCCTTGGCCTGTCGGATGGCTGCCGCCTGCGCGTGACAGGCCAGCAGATTGACCGCCACACTGACGGCGCCTACACCGTCATGCTGCTGCAGGGAGCTTGCGAGCCCGGCGTTCCGTTCGCCATCGACTACAAGCTGTTCGCCGACCTGGATGCCCAGCATCGCGGCATGGCAAGCATCACGATCGCCGGCAGCACCCAGTCCGCTGTTCTCGGCGGTGACCACACACGCCTCACAGCCGGCGCTGGCGATAGCGGCCGGTGGCACCAGGCCTCTGGCTACCTGCGCCACGGCATCTGGCACATCTGGACCGGCTACGACCACATCCTGTTCCTGCTTTCCTTGCTGCTGCCAGCCGTGCTGGCGAAAAGCTGGCGTCCGGCGAGTGCAGACGTACTGCGCATCGTCACCGCCTTCACGCTGGCCCATTCAATTACGCTCTCGCTCGCAGCGCTGCAAGTGCTGGCGCTGCCAAGCCGCCTGATTGAATCTGCCATCGCCGCTTCGGTCGCCATCGCCGCACTGAACAACATCTGGCCACTGGTCCAGGGCAAGCGCTGGCTGGCGGCCTTCGCCTTCGGCCTGGTGCATGGATTCGGGTTTGCGGGCGTGCTGGGCGACCTTGGCTTGCCCAAGGACGCGACCGTGCTCGCGCTGGCAACGTTCAACATCGGTGTCGAGCTGGGGCAGCTTGCTATCGTCGCTGCCTTCGTCCCATTGGCATACGCTGCGCGCAGCACATGGGCCGACAATCAGCTGATGGTGAAGGGCGGTTCGGCCGGCATCGCCGTATTGGCAATGGTGTGGCTCGTCCAAAGAGCCACGGTGTGACTACATGGCCCGTACCCACGGGCCCTTATACAGCACCGGCCCGGTCGGGCCGTTAGGATCTGGTGATCCGCCACGTGGCTCCAGCGAGATCGCCAGCACCACAACATCATCCCCGACGGCGCCGGAAGCCAGCGAGAAAGTCCCGCGTCCTTCGTCGCCCAGCACGCCCAGGGAGCGCGGAGAGCCTTTTTTGGGAATTGCCCACAACTGCAAGGAGCGGTCGACCGGCACCGGCACTCCGCCGACGACATGGACTTGCAGCAGCCGCTTGCTGGTATCGGCTTTTACCAGCAGGGCAGGTTGCGCCTGCTGGTCGGTCAGGGTAGCAACCAGATCGTATGAGGGACCACGCAAGTGCTGCAAGCTGATCGCCACCACCAAAGCTGCAGCCACTGCCGCGGATGCAGTCCCGAGCCCGAAGCCGCGCCAGAAATGCCAGCTGCTGCGCTCGGGCTTCAAGTGCAGGCGCATTTCGATATTGCGCCAGGCCTGGGCGGAAGGCTCCTGCGCGCGCACGAATTCATGCATCGGCAGCAGGCGGCGCTCCCATTCCTTGACGAGCAATCGCAGGGCGGCATCGCTGTACATCCAGCCCTCGAAGCGACGGCGTGCACCGCCGCGCAAGGTGCCCAGCACGTATTCGGCAGCCAGCTTGTCGCGCAAGGCGTCGTTGCCACGGATGTTCATGGCGCCTCTCCTTGCGACAGGCAGGACTTGAGCCTTTCCATGCCGCGCCGGATCCAGGTCTTGACCGTACCGACCGGCAGCGACATGCGCTGCGCGACTTCTGTGTGAGACAGATCATGGAAGAAGGCCAAGCCGATCGCCATCCTGTGCAGGCCTTCCAGCCGCGCCATGCAAGCGGCCAGCGCACGTGCGTCGCTGCTCATTTCGCTCGCCTCGGCAGGTGTGCTTGCGTATTCGTCGCGAAAAGCTTCATGGTCCAGTTCCACCGTATCGTCCGTGCGGCGCAGGATATCCAGCGCCTTGTTGCGGACTATGGCAGCCATCCACGTCAGCGGCGCTGCCAGGCCGGCCTCATAGTGCGGCGCTGCGTGCCAGATCGACACAAAGCCTTCCTGCAGCGCCTCTTCGGCCAGTTCCCGCTTACGTAATATACGCAAGGCAAAGCCAAACAGTTTCGGCGCCGCTGCATCGTACAGCGCGCGAAACGCCACGGCGTCCTGGCGGCCGGCCGCAGCAAGCCATGCTCTTAGCTGTTCGGGTTCGATAGGCATGGGGTCATCTTATGCCGGGCTTGTTGGCCGGTCTACTGTATTCCGCAAAGCAAAGCTACAATAGCCGCCACCAAAACCACACTGGAGACTTCATGTCGTACCTGAATCGACTGCTGGCGGGAGCGGCGCTCAGCACCGTCGCCGGCCTTGCGCTGGCGACCCAGCCGGCGACCGTGCGCCTCGACTATATGCACACCGGTAACGCGCTAAACGAAAGTTATGCGATCGAACAAGTTGTGATTGAGCCGCTGCCATGGCCGGGCGATATGTCCAAGACAATCGATACCACCAACCGTGGCGTGAACAAGGTTGAGGTGGCGGATGCCAAGACCGGCAAGCTGCTGTACACCCGCACTTTCTCGACCATCTTCGTCGAATGGAAGTCCACCGAAGAAGCGTCCAGGCTGACGCGCGGCTTCCACGAGTCGGTCCGATTCCCCAAGCCGGACCGCCCGGTCAAGGTGCGCATCCTGAAGCGCGATGAACGCAATGAGTTCTCCGTAGTGTGGAGCGTCGATGTCGATACCGACGCGATGGACGTGGTGCGCAAGCAGGACGTAGCGCCAGCCAAGCCGATTCCGATCCGTGTCAATGGTCCGAGCGAAAAGAAGGTGGACTTGCTGATCCTGGGCGATGGCTATACCAAGGCCGATATGGCCAAGTTCGAGGCTCGTGCACGCAAGCTGTCCGATTACCTGTTCACCGTTTCGCCGTTCAAGGAGCGTGCCAGGGATTTCAATGTGTGGGCGATGGCGGTCCCAACCCAGGAGTCGGGTGTTTCGCGTCCTTCGACCAATACCCACCACGCGTCCAGGCTGGGCACGCGCTATGACATCTTCGGCAGCGAGCGTTATGTGCTGACCATCGATAACCGCGCGCTGCGCGAGATTGCTCAGCATGCGCCGTATGAGTTCATCGAGATCCTGGTGAATAACGATACGTACGGCGGTGGCGGCATTTACGGCCAGTTCAGCACTGCGGCGGCAGATAACGATTGGGCGAACTATCTGTTCGTGCACGAATTCGGCCATCACTTCGCGGGCCTGGCAGATGAGTATTACACCTCGCCGGTGGCTTATGCGACGGGCGGCGTACGCATGGAGCCTTGGGAGCCGAATGTGACGGCTTTGCTGGATCCGGCCAATGTGAAGTGGAAGAAGTTTGTGACGCCGGGGACTGCGCTGCCGACGGCCTGGCCGAAGGCGGAGTATGAGGCGCATTCGCGCGAGTACCAGAAGATTCGTGCCCAGCTGCGCAAGGATAATCGTCCCGAGTCCGAGATGAGCAAGTTGTTCAAGGAGGATTTGGCCTGGACGAATGCGCTGTTCTCGAAGGCGCCGAACCGCAAGGCGGTGGGGGCGTTTGAGGGGGCGAATTATGAGGCGACCGGCTACTATCGTTCGCAGCAGCAGTGCTTGATGTTTGACCGCAGTGAGGAGTTTTGTGCGGTTTGTAGTGATGCGGTGCAGGAGACGATTGACCTGTACGCGCCGCGCTAAACCCGATAAATCTGGGTCAGACCCAAGGGTCTGACCCCGCCTTACCGGGTTCAGGTGTTCGGCACCAACCCCGTAGGCTTAATCCGCACCGGCATCGGCTTGCCCTTGCGCGCGCGCTTGCCAAAGTGCGGCGCCAACGCGGTCGGCCCCATGCGGTCTTCCTTCGCCTTCTGCGCATTGCCGATACCCTGCACGGTCACGCCCTTGTCGGTGATCGCGCAAGCAGCAACCAGCTTCTCTTTGTCCGCCAGGTCCATCAGGATCACGCCACGGCCGCCATTGGACAGCACCTTCATCTCGTCCATGCCGAATACCAGCAGGTTCGCCTTTTCCGAGATGACTGCTACCGCACTCGCGCCATCGGCTACGACGGTCGGTGGCAGCGGTTTCGCGCCTTCATCCAGTGTAATGAACGATTTGCCGCCCTTGAGTCGCGACACCATATCACCAGCCTTGGCGATAAAGCCATAGCCCGCATCGGACGCCAGCAGCAGCTGTTTGTCGCCATTGCCCGCATAGTAGTGCAGCAATCGCGCACCGCCCGACAGGTCTACCAGCGTCGTAATCGGCACGCCGTCGCCGCGTGCGTTAGGCAGGGCGGCTACCGGCACCGAATAAACCTTGCCGTTGTCGCCGAAGCCCAGCAGGGTATCCACGGTACGGCATTCGAAGGCGCCATACAGCGAATCGCCGGCCTTGAAGGTGAACTGCGCCGGATCGTGGCCGATGCCGGTACGCGCGCGCACCCAGCCTTTTTCGGAGATGATCACGGTCACCGGTTCGTCGGCCACCTTCTGTTCAACGACAGCCTTCTGCGCTTCTTCGATCAGGGTGCGGCGTGCGTCGCCGTAAGTCTTGGCGTCGCCGTCGATTTCCTTGATGACCAGGCGGCGCAGGGTGGACGGGTTGTCCAGCACGTCCTGCAGGCCTTCGCGCTCCTTGCGCAGTTCGGACAGCTCCTGTTCGATCTTGATCGCTTCCAGGCGCGCCATCTGGCGCAGGCGGATTTCCAGGATGTCTTCGGCCTGGCGGTCCGACAGCTTGAAGCGTTCGATCAGCGCCGCCTTCGGCTCGTCCGAATTACGGATGATGGCGATCACTTCGTCGATGTTCAGCAGGACGATCTGGCGGCCTTCCAGGATGTGGATGCGCTCATCGACCTTGTTCAGGCGGAACTGGGTACGGCGGGTCACGGTGGCGAAGCGGAACTCGATCCACTCGCCCAGGATTTCGCTGATGCCCTTCTGGCGCGGACGGCCATCGCCGCCGATCATCACCAGGTTCATCGAAGCCGAAGTCTCCAGCGAGGTATGCGCCAGCAGCATGTGCATGAACTCGGTCTGGTTCTGGTTCTTCGACTTGGGCTCGAACACCAGGCGCACTGCAGCTTCGCGGCCAGCTTCGTCGCGCACTTTGTCCAGCTGGCCCAGGATCAGGCCTTTCAGCGCCACCTGTTCCGGCGACAGGGCTTTCTTGCCCAGCTTGACCTTCGGATTGGTCAGTTCTTCGATTTCTTCCAGCACCTTCTGCGCCGAGGTGCCAGGCGGCAGTTCGTACACGACGGCTTGCCACTGGCCGCGCGCCAGTTCTTCGATCTTCCAGCGTGCGCGCACTTTCATCGAGCCGCGGCCGGATGCGTACATGTCGTCAAGCTGCGCACGTGGGGTGATCAACTGGCCGCCGCCCGGGAAGTCCGGGCCCGGGATCAGTTCCATCAGTTCCGCGTGGCTGATCTTCGGATTGCGGATCATCGCCACGGCAGCTTTGGCCACCTCGGTCAGGTTGTGCGAAGGGATTTCGGTTGCCAGGCCCACTGCAATACCTGAAGCGCCGTTCAACAGCACCATCGGCAGGCGTGCCGGCAGCAGGGCGGGTTCTTCGTACGAACCGTCGTAGTTCGGGATGAAGTCCACGGTGCCCTGGTCGATCTCGTCCAGCAGCAGGCGCGAGATCGGGGTCAGGCGGGCTTCGGTGTATCGCATTGCCGCAGCGCCGTCGCCGTCGCGCGAACCGAAGTTACCCTGGCCGTCGATCAGCGGGTAGCGCAGCGAGAAGTCCTGCGCCATGCGCACCAGCGCGTCGTACACCGACTGGTCGCCGTGCGGGTGAAGCTTGCCCAGCACGTCGCCGACCACGGTAGCGGACTTGCGCGGCTTGGCGGTCGGGCCCAGGCCCAGTTCATTCATCGAGTACAGGATGCGGCGCTGCACCGGCTTCTGGCCGTCGCACACGTCCGGCAGGGCGCGGCCCTTGACCACGGAAATGGCGTAATCCAGGTAGGCGCGCTCGGCGAAGGTAGACAGGGTCAGGGATTCGCCGCCGTCATCGCCGCCGCTGCCACCGCTTGGCGGCAGTTCCGGGGTTGGATCGTCAAAGAGATTTGCTTGAGTCATATTTTTTACTTTCTAACTGGTAATTCGGCCGGGTAGCCGTCCCGTCTGACCCGCAGGGTCAGACACCAGGCCCGCACCGGTCGCGTACCAGTGTCTGACCCTGCGGGTCAGGCACTGCTTTACCGGTTTTAGATATCCGCTTCCACTTCGTTGCCGTGTTCCTCGATCCACGCGCGGCGGGCGGCGGCTTCGCCTTTGCCCATCAGCATATTGAAGCGCGAGGACGAGTAGCTGTGGTCGAAATCGCCCAGCGACACAGGCAGCAGGCGGCGGGTGTCCGGATTCATGGTGGTTTCCCACAACTGCTCGGCGTTCATCTCGCCCAGGCCCTTGAAGCGGGAAATGGTCCAGGAACCTTCTTTCAGGCCATCCTTGCGCAGCTTGTCCTCGATGGCCACCAGTTCACCATCGTCCAGGGCGTACAGCTTCTGGATCGGCTTCTTGCCGCGCGCCGGTGCGTCCACGCGGTATAGCGGCGGACGCGCCACGCAGATGTGGCCTTTCTCGATCAGGGCAGGGAAGTGGCGGAAGAACAGGGTAAGCAGCAGCACCTGGATGTGGGAGCCGTCGACGTCCGCATCGGAGAGGATGCAGATTTTGCCGTAACGCAGGCCGCTCAGGTCCGGCGAATCGCCGTAGTTGTGCGGGTCGACGCCGATTGCCACTGCGATGTCGTGGATCTCATTGTTGGCATACAGGCGGTCGCGGTCGGTTTCCCAGGAGTTCAGTACCTTGCCGCGCAGCGGCAGGATGGCCTGGAATTCCTTGTCGCGGCCCATCTTGGCCGAACCGCCCGCCGAGTCACCCTCGACCAGGAACAATTCGGTGCGGGTCATTTCATCCGATTCGCAATCGGTCAGCTTGCCAGGCAACACGGCTACGCCGGAAGACTTCTTCTTCTCGACCTTCTGCGCCGAACGCAAGCGCGATTGCGCTTGCTTGATGACCAGTTCCGCCAGCTTCTTGCCGTAGTCGATGTGCTGGTTCAGCCACAGTTCCAGCGCAGGCTTGGAGAAGGTGGCGACCAGGCGCACCGCATCGCGCGAATTCAGGCGCTCCTTGATCTGGCCCTGGAATTGCGGGTCCAGCACCTTGGCCGACAGCACAAAGGAAGCGCGGGCAAACACGTCTTCCGGCAACAGCTTCACGCCCTTTGGCAGCAGCGAATGCAGCTCGACGAAGTTCTTCATCGCGCCGAACAGGCCTTCGCGCAGGCCCGATTCGTGGGTGCCGCCGTTCGGGGTCGGGATCAGGTTGACGTAGGATTCGCGCACCACGGCGCCTTCCTCGGTCCACGCCACTACCCACGAGGCGCCTTCGCCTTCGGCAAAGCCTTCCGCGTCAGGAGTAGCGAACTGCTCGCCCTCGAACAGCGGGATCAGGGTTTCGCCGCCGGAGGTGGTTTGCGCCAGCTGTTCGTTCAGGTAGCCGCGCAGGCCGTCCTTGTACATCCAGGTCTGCTCGTCGCCGGTCTTGGCGTTTTTCAGCGTGACGGACACACCCGGCAGCAGCACGGCCTTGGAGCGCAGCAGGCGCTGCAGCTCGACCTGCGAGATCAGCGGGGAGTCGAAATACTTCGCATCCGGCCAGGCGGTCACGCGGGTACCGGACTTCTTGCCGTCCTTTGGCGCCGGCTGGGAGCTCAGTGGCTCAACCAGGTCGCCATGTTCGAAGGCGATCTGGTGGAAACCGTTGCCAGCGTCGTCTTTTCGCCACACGGCGATTTCCAGGCGCTTGGACAGCGCGTTGGTGACCGAAACGCCGACGCCGTGCAGGCCGCCCGAGAATGCGTAAGCGCCGCCGGAGCCTTTATCGAACTTGCCGCCCGCGTGCAGGCGGGTGAAGACGATTTCCACCGTCGGCACGTTTTCCTCAGGATGCAAGCCGACCGGGATACCACGGCCGTCGTCTTCGACGGTGATAGAACCGTCGGCATTCTGCGTCACGATAATGTTTTTGCAATGGCCGCCCAATGCTTCATCGGAGGCGTTGTCGATCACCTCCTGGATGATGTGCAGCGGGTTCTCTGTGCGGGTATACATGCCCGGGCGCTGCTTGACGGGCTCCAGTCCTTTGAGGACGCGGATAGATGATTCGCTGTAGTCGGAAACTGGTTTTTTAGTGGCCATACGTGTTATTGGTAATGCAAAGTGCTGTGATTATATACAGTATTTTCCGGTTTGACGGATCGCATGCTTGCGCATTCTATCCGCTACGGGCGGTGGCGCAAGGGAATCGCGGCGGTAAAATGGGTTTTATGACCACAGATCGGCGCCCGTTCGCAGTCAGGCTGGTTGGCTTCCCACCGGAAGCCGAGCGCGCGCTCGCGCATGGCCTGGCACGGGCGCCAGCAGACGGACCGTCGTACCTTTGCCTGTCCGAAGACAGCTTGCAGGACCCCGATATCTACCTCGCCAACGGAACTGAATTGAAAGCGCTGGCTGCTATCGCATCGTTGGCTGCAGGCGACATCCGGCCGGCGCTGGTGCTTGGCGCGACCGGGGTGCTCTTGCCTTATCCGAACCTGCCGCTTCCTGTTCAATGGAGTGCCCTGTACGCCGAACTGGCGCGCCTGGTCGAGCGCCGCGCCGACGTGTTGGGAGGCCTGTCGGCTTCCATTCACTCGCTGGTGCCAGAGCGCCGGCGCCGCGAACGGCTGGATCTGGACCTGACCGATCCCAACGTCTATCAAAAGATGCGTAAGCCGCGCCGCGAAGGCGCCGTGCTGTGCGTCGATGCCAACGCCAACTTCAGCGAGCAGTTAGGGCAGTCGCTCAAACAGTTCGGTACCCCGGTGTTGTGGGCGGTGGACGGCGTGGCCGCGCTGGCGCTTTGCCGCCAGCAGCCGGTGGCCGTGGTGCTGATCGACCTCGCTGCCCCCATCATCGACCACTATCTGCTGTGCGCCCAGCTCCGTAGCCTTGAGGCGCAGCCGGAAGTGGTTTTCCTGGTGCAGTCGGCCCATGACTACGACCTGGTCCGCGGCCGTGCCGCCGGCGCCGCGGGCATGCTGGACAAGCCGCTGGCCGAGCACCAGGTTCAGGCCGTGCTGCGCAAATTCATGCGGCTGTGAGATTTTTACGCGGCGTAGACTGGCGGCCCCCTTCTATTTAGACCGTTTTTATGCGCTGCTCGATACGCTTTCGTCACCTTCTTTTTTGACGAAAGTGGATGTATGAAGAATGTGGTTTTGCTTGCTGCCGCGATGCTGGCAGCTCCTGCCTTTGCCGATGACCTGAGCTTCAACGCTGCGCTGACCAGCGATTACCGCTATCGCGGAATTTCGCAAACGCGCTTGCAGCCTGCCCTTCAGGGTGGCGCCGATTTTGCCAGTGCCGCAACCGGCTGGTACGTGGGCGCTTGGGCTTCGACCATCAACTGGACGCGCGATGCCGGCGGCTCCGGCCGTGTTGAACTGGACGCCTACGGCGGCAAGCGCGGACAGTTGACGCAAGACGTCAGCTATGACGCCGGCGTGCTGACCTATGTTTACAAGGGCCGAATTCCGGGCCTCGACAATCCCGATACCACCGAGGTCTACGGCCAGCTTGGCTACGGCCCGGCCACCCTGAAGTACTCGCACTCCGTGACCAGCCTGTTCGGCGTCGTCGACAGCAAGAACTCCGGCTACCTGGACCTGGGCGCCAACATCGGCGCGGGTGCCGGCTACACCGTCAACCTGCACGCCGGCCACCAGCGCGTCAGGAACAACAGCGCCGCCGACTACAGCGACTGGAAGCTTGGCGTGAGCAAGGACCTCGGCTTCGCCAGCGTGCAACTCGCCGCCGTCGGCACCAATGCCAGCAAGACGGCTTATGCCTCGCCGGCTAACGGCAAGTTCCTGGGCAAGAACGCCTTGCAGCTCACCGTGAGCCGGACCTTCTGATTTTTACACCTTGTTTACACCGGCTTGCCGAGTCTTTACACCGATTTTAGGTGTGGCTCGATAAGCTGGTTCATAGACAAACAAGACCTTTCGGGAAACCAAATGGACATCGTCTTTATTGGCGCAATCGTCGCCTTTTTCATGCTGGTTGTCGCCATGGCGGCCGGTTGCGACAAGCTGGGAGGCCAGCAATGAACATCTTTTATTTCATAGGCTCCATCGCCACGGCCGGCCTGCTGGTCTACCTGCTGCTGGCCCTTTTGAAAGCGGAGGACCTGTAATATGACCTCCCAATTCTTCCTGCTGCTGGCAGTTTTCCTGCTGGTGCTTGTCGCTGCAGCGTGGCCATTGGGCGGCTTGCTGGCGCGAGTTGCCGATGGCCGCAACGTTCCAGGCCTGGGCTGGATGGCGGCAGTAGAAAAACTGCTGTATCGCGCCGCCGGCGTTGCGGCCGATGAAGCGCAGCGCGGCATGGGCTGGAAAGCCTACGCGTTTGCACTGCTGGCCTTCAACCTGGTTGGCACCCTGTTCGTCTACGCCGTGCAGCGCATGCAGTCATGGTTGCCGCTGAATCCCCAGGGACTGCCGGGCGTCAGCCCCGACTCCTCTTTCAACACTGCCGTCAGTTTTGTGGCCAACACCAATTGGCAGGGCTATGCGGGCGAGCAGACCATGAGCTATTTGAGCCAGATGCTGGCACTGACAGGCCAGAATTTCTTCTCGGCCGCCACCGGCATTGCGGTCGCTTTCGCGCTGATTCGCGGCTTTGCTGCACGCTCCGCCAAATCGATCGGCAACTTCTGGGTCGACCTGACCCGCATCATGCTGTATGTGCTGCTGCCTTTGTCCTTTGTGTTTGCCGTATTCCTGGTTAGCCAGGGCGCAATCCAGAATTTCTCCGCCTATAAGGAAGTGGCTTTGCTGGAGCCGGTCACTTACACCGTTCCGGGCGCCACTCCGGAGGCGCCAGCGCAAACCCAGACTTCGACCACGCAGCTGATCGCCATGGGCCCGGTGGCTTCGCAGGAAGCGATCAAGATGCTGGGCACCAATGGCGGTGGCTTCTTCAACGCCAACTCGGCGCATCCGTATGAAAATCCGACGGCGCTGTCCAACTTCACCCAGATGCTGGCGATCTTCCTGATCCCGGCCGCACTGTGCTTCGCTTTCGGCCGCATGGTGGGCGACCGCCGCCAAGGCTGGGCCGTGCTGGGGGCAATGACGATCATGTTCGTGGTCGCTGCCATCGGCATTACCTCCGCGGAGCAGGCAGCGCAACCGGCACTGCAAGCGCTGGGCGTCGACCAGTCGGCCACCGCACTGCAAGCGGGCGGCAATATGGAAGGCAAGGAAACGCGTTTCGGCATCGCCGCCACCGGCCTGTTCGCGACCGTGACCACGGCCGCCTCCTGTGGTGCCGTAAACGGCATGCATGACTCCTTCACGCCGCTGGGCGGCGCCGGCCCGATGCTGCTGATGCAGCTCGGCGAAGTGGTGTTCGGCGGCGTTGGCTCGGGCCTGTACGGCATGCTGGTCTTCGCCATCATGGCGGTCTTCATTGCCGGCCTGATGATCGGCCGCACGCCGGAATACCTGGGCAAGAAGATCCAGTCGTACGAAATGAAAATGACTTCGATCGCCATCCTCGTCACGCCGACCCTGGTGCTGGTGGGAACCGCCATTGCCGTCATGCTGGATGCGGGCAAGGCCGGCGTCGCCAATCCCGGTGCGCATGGCTTCTCGGAGATCCTGTATGCCTTCAGCTCGGCCGCGAACAACAACGGCAGCGCCTTCGCCGGCCTGTCCGCCAATACGCCGTTCTACAACACCATGCTGGCTATCGCCATGTGGTTTGGCCGCTTCGCCATGATCGTACCAGTACTGGCGATTGCCGGCTCCCTGGCCTCAAAACAGCGCCTGCAAGCCAACTCCGGCACCATGCCGACCCACGGCCCGATGTTCGTGTTCCTGCTGGTGGCCGTGGTGCTGCTGGTAGGCGTGTTGAATTACGTTCCTTCGCTGGCGCTTGGCCCGGTGATCGAACACCTGCAACTGTATAAGTAAGGAGTGCACATCATGTCGCAATCCCAGGCGATCCCAGTCGCCCAACCAGGCAAGCGCCTCAAGCTGTTCGAATCGCAGCTGCTGGTGCCGGCCATTGCCGATGCGTTCCGCAAGCTGAGCCCTGCGGTCCAACTGCGCAGTCCAGTGATGTTCGTCGTGTATGTCGGCAGCATCATCACCACGCTGCTGTACATCCAGTCGCTGAATGGCGTTGGTGAGGCCAGTTCCGGCTTCATCCTCGCTACCACGATATGGCTCTGGTTCACCGTGTTGTTCGCAAACTTTGCCGAAGCCCTGGCCGAGGGCCGCAGCAAGGCGCAGGCGGCTTCGCTGCGCAGCCTGAAACAGAGCGTGACGTCGAAGCGCCTGGCGGCGCCCAAACATGGCACGCCGTGGCTGCCATGCCCGGCCACCGACCTGCGCAAGGGCAACTACGTGCTGGTGGAAGCCGGCGACGTTATCCCGATCGATGGCACCGTGATTGAAGGCGTGGCCTCGGTGGACGAAAGCGGCATTACCGGCGAATCGGCGCCGGTCATCCGCGAGTCGGGTGGCGACTTTTCCTCCGTCACCGGCGGTACCCGCGTGCTGTCCGACTGGCTGGTGGTGCAGGTCACGGCCAACCCGGGCGAAACCTTCCTTGACCGCATGATCGCCATGGTCGAAGGCGCCAAGCGCAAGAAAACCCCGAACGAAATTGCGCTGACCATCCTGCTTGTGGCGCTGACCATCGTGTTCCTGATCGTGACCGCGACCTTGCTGCCGTTCTCGCTGTTCTCGGTGGCAGCCGCGCAGACGGGTTCACCAATCACCATTACCGTGCTGATTGCGCTGCTGGTGTGCCTGATTCCGACCACCATTGGCGGCCTGTTGTCGGCCATTGGCGTGGCGGGCATGAGCCGCATGATGCAGGCCAACGTGGTCGCCACCTCCGGCCGCGCTGTGGAAGCTGCCGGCGACGTTGACGTGCTGTTGCTGGACAAGACTGGCACCATCACCCTTGGCAATCGCCAGGCGTCTGCCTTCTTCGCGGCGCCGGGCGTGACAGAGCGCGAGCTGGCCGACGTAGCGCAACTGGCTTCGCTGGCCGACGAAACGCCGGAAGGCCGCAGCATCGTGGTGCTGGCCAAGCAGAAGTTCAATATCCGCGAGCGCGAACTGTCGCCGATGCATGCTGTGTTCATTCCGTTTTCGGCCAACACCCGCATGAGCGGCGTGGATTTGGCGGGCCGCGAAGTGCGCAAGGGTTCGGCCGACGCTGTGCGCAAGTACGTGGAAGCGGCCGGCCAGCAGTGGGCTGCCGAAGTTGCGCGCACCGTGGAAGATGTATCGCGCCGCGGCAGCACGCCGCTGGTGGTGGCTGACAATGGCTGCGTGGTGGGCGTGGTGGAGCTGAAGGACATCGTCAAGGGCGGCATCAAGGAGCGCTTTGCAGAATTGCGCCGCATGGGCATCAAGACCGTAATGATCACCGGCGACAACAAGCTGACTGCTGCCGCGATTGCGGCCGAAGCTGGCGTGGACGACTTCCTGGCCGAGGCGACGCCTGAGGATAAGTTGAAACTTATCCGCAGCTACCAGGCCGACGGCCGCCTGGTCGCCATGACCGGCGACGGCACCAATGACGCGCCAGCATTGGCCCAGGCGGACGTGGCGGTGGCCATGAGTTCCGGTACCCAGGCTGCGAAGGAAGCGGGCAATATGGTGGACCTGGACTCCAATCCGACCAAGCTGCTGGAAATCGTGGAGATCGGAAAGCAGATGCTGATGACGCGCGGCTCGCTGACGACATTCTCAATTTCGAACGATATCGCCAAGTATTTCGCGATCATCCCGGCGGCTTTTGTCGGCACCTACCCACAATTGAAGGCGCTGGACATCATGCATCTCGCCAGCCCTAACTCCGCCATCATGTCCGCCGTGATCTTCAATGCGCTGATCATCGTGTTCCTGATTCCGCTGGCCCTGAAAGGCGTACGTTACCGCGCCATTGGCGCCACTGCGTTGCTGCGCCGCAACCTGCTGGTGTACGGCGTGGGCGGCCTTGTCCTGCCGTTCATCGGCATCAAATTGATCGACCTGCTGCTGGCGGCGTTCAACCTCGTTTAAGCTGGAGAACAAGATGATTTCGACTATTCGTCCTGCATTGGTGCTGTTCGGTGCCCTGACACTGGCTTGCGGAGTGATCTACCCGCTGGCCGTCACAGGCGTCGGCTCGGCGGCCTTCCCGCGCCAGGCCGCCGGCTCCATCCTGGAAGTGAACGGCAAACCGGTCGGCTCAGCCCTGATCGGCCAGCAATTCACCTCGCCCCGGTATTTCTGGGGCCGCCCGTCGGCGACCGGCCCGATGCCTTACAACGCCAACGGCTCCAGCGGCTCCAACCAGGGCCCGCTGAACCCAGCCTACACCGACGCGGTGCGCAGCCGCGTCGAGGCACTGAAGGCGGCCGATCCTGGCAACACTGCGCCAATCCCGGTCGACCTGGTGACTGCCTCCGGCAGCGGCCTGGATCCGGAAATCAGCCTGGCCGCTGCAGAATACCAGGCCAGGCGCGTGGCAGCCGAGCGCCGTATCGCGCCGGAAAAGGTGCAAGCCCTGATCGCGGAGCATGCATCCGGTACCGTCATGGGCATTTTTGGCGAGCCGCGCGTGAACGTCCTGGCGCTGAATCTGGCGCTGGACGGAAAAACGCCGCATACTCGCTGACATGATTCCACTCGACGACGACCGGCCCGACCCGGACGCGCTGCTGGCGCAAATGCAGGAGCAGGAGCGCAAGGCTGCGCGCGGCAAGCTGCGCATCTACTTCGGCGCTTCGGCTGGCGTCGGCAAGACCTGCGCCATGCTGTCGGCTGCCCGCAAATTGCAGGCGGCCGGGCAGGAGGTGCTGGTTGGCGTCATCGAGACCCACGGCCGCAGCGAAACGGCGGCGCTGGTGGAAGACCTGCCGCTGCTGCCGTTGCGCGCAGTCGCCTATCGTGGCAAGAACCTGAGTGAATTCGATATCGACGCCGCGCTGGCCCGCCGCCCGCCGCTGATCCTGATCGACGAACTGGCGCACTCCAACGCGCCAGGCTCGCGCCATCCAAAGCGCTGGCAGGACGTGGAAGAACTGCTGGACGCCGGCATTAATGTTTTCAGCACCGTCAACGTGCAGCACCTGGAAAGCCTGAACGACGTGGTGGGCGGCATTACGGGCATCCAGGTCAATGAAACCGTGCCGGATACAGTATTCGACGCCGCCGACGAGGTGGTGCTGGTCGATATTCCCGCTGACGAACTGCTGGCGCGCCTGAAGGGCGGCAAGGTTTATCACGCCCAGCAGGCCGAGCGCGCCGCGCAAAACTTCTTCCGCAAGGGGAACCTGATCGCGCTGCGCGAACTGGCTTTGCGCCGCACCGCCGACCGCATCGAAGACGACGTGCGCGCCTACCGCGTCGAACAGTCGATCGACGCCATCTGGAAGACCGGCGCCTCGCTGCTGGCGCTGGTGGGGCCGCGGCCCGGCTGCGAACAGGTCGTGCGCAGTGCCGCGCGCCTGGCAGGCCAGCTTGGCACGCAATGGCACGCCATCTATGTCGAAACCCCGGCGCTGCAACGCTTGCCCGCCGGCGAACGTGAGCGCGTGCTGAAGATGCTCAAGCTGGCACAAGATCTTGGCGCCACCACTGCCGTGCTCTCCGGCAGCGATATCGCGGCCGCGGCAGCCGACTATGCACGCAGCCACAACCTGTCCAAGATTGCGATGGGCCGCGCGCACCGCAGCTGGCCATGGCGCCGGCCGCATATCCGCAGCCTGGCAGCATACGCGCCGGATATCGACCTGATTGAAGTATCCGGCAGCGAACGCGATGCAATGCCAGCGGCCTCCACGGCCAGCCATGCAGCGCCGGATGATGCCGAACAGGATGCGCTGCGCTTCAGGCGCCGTGCCAGGGGCTACGGGGTGGCCGCCGCCGCCAGTGTCGGCATGGCCTTGCTGGCTACGCCGCTGCTGCCGTACTTTGACCTGGCCAATATCGCCATGCTGTTCCTGCTGGTGGTGCTGCTGGTGGCAGTACGCTACGGCCGCGGCCCGTCCGTACTGGCGACCTGTGTCGGCGTGGCTTGCTTCGACTTCTTCTTTGTGGCGCCACGCTTCAGCTTTGCGATCTCGGACCTGCAATACACCATCACCTTCGCCGTGATGCTGGCGGTGGGCCTGATCACAGGCCACCTGACTGCGGGCCTGCGTTTCCAGGCCCGCGTTGCCTCATACCGCGAAGGCCGCTCCCGCGCATTGTACGAATTTGCGCGCGAACTATCGGGCGCACTGCAGACGGAGCAAGTGTTTGAAACCACCGCGCACTTTGTGCAATCGACCTTCAATGCCAGGGCCACGCTGCTGGTGCCCGATGCCGAAGGGCGCCTGCACCTGCCTTCCGGCGTGGATACGGCTCCCGCAGTGGACCTGGGCGTGGCGCAGTGGGCCTTCGACCACGCCGAAAGTGCAGGACACGGCACCGGCACGCTGCCGGCCAGCCCGTTCTTCTATATGCCTCTGGTGGCACCGATGCGCACCCGTGGCGTGCTGGCGATCGAGCCGGCGAAGCGCAGGTGGATACTGATTCCCGAGCAGCAGCAGCACCTCGACACTTTCGCCGCGCTCGCCGCCATTGCACTGGAACGCGTGCATTATGTTGAAGTGGCGCAGGAAGCGCTGGTTAATATGGAATCGGAGCGCTTGCGCAATTCGCTGCTGGCCGCACTGTCGCATGACTTGCGCACGCCTTTAACTTCCCTGGTCGGTTTGTCGGAATCGCTGGCAGGTTCGCGCCCGGCGCTTACGGCATCCCAGCTGGAACTTGCAAATTCGCTGCACAACGAAGCGCTGCGCATGAGCGCATTGGTGGCCAACCTGCTCGATATGGCGCGCATCGAAAGCGGAGAACTGAAATTCAACCTGCAATGGCAGCCGCTGGAAGAAGTGGTCGGCAGCTCATTGCGCTCCAGCAGCCTGCAACTGCGGGAGCATAAGGTCAGTACGCAGTTATCGCTCGAACTGCCCCTGCTGCGCTTCGACGCCATGCTGATCGAACGCGTGCTGTGCAACCTGCTGGAAAACGCTGCCAAATACACGCCATCGGGATCGTCGATTGTGATCTACGCAGTGCAGCGCGGAGAATTCGTACGCGTGATGGTGTACGATAACGGCCCGGGGTTGCCGCGCGGGCGCGAAGAAGCGATCTTTGAAAAATTTGCCCGAGGCGAAAAGGAATCGGCCAAGCCGGGCGTTGGCCTGGGGTTGGCGATCTGCCGCGCCATCGTCGAAGCCCACGGCGGCACCATCGCAGCGGACAAATCCCCGCTTGGCGGCGCTGCCTTCGTCTTCACGCTGCCGGTCGGCACGCCGCCGCAGCCGCCTGAAATCGAGGAAGAATGAACACGCAACAGACCGAGATAGTCCCCACAGCCCTGCTGGTGGAGGACGAACCGCAGATTCGCCGCTTCGTGCGCGCTGCGCTGGAAGAAGAGGGCTGGCACGTGCACGAATCGGCCAGCATGCAGCGCGGCCTGATCGACGCCGGCACGCGCCGTCCGGACCTGGTGATCCTCGACCTTGGCCTGCCGGATGGCGACGGCATCGACTTCATTGCCGACCTGCGCAAATGGTCGAACGTGCCGGTCATCGTGCTGTCTGCGCGTGTCAACGAAGCCGACAAGATCAAGGCGCTGGACGCCGGCGCCGACGATTACCTGAGCAAGCCTTTCGGCACCGGCGAGCTGCTGGCCCGCGTACGTGCTACGTTGCGCCGACAGCGGCAGCCACAAGCCGACAGCGCCGGCCAGGTGCAATTCGGCGAAGTGGTAGTGGATCTGCCGAATCGCCGCGTCAGCAAACGCGGCGAGCACGTGCACCTGACGCCGACCGAGTACCGCCTGCTGTCCGTGCTGGTCGCCAACGCCGGCCGCGTGATGACCGCTCCGCAGCTGCTGCGCGCCGTATGGGGGCCGGCGCAATCCGACAACAGCCATTACCTGCGCATCTACATGGGCCACCTGCGCCACAAGCTGGAAGATGACCCCGCCCAGCCGCAATACCTGCTGACCGAAACCGCCGTCGGCTACCGCCTGCAATTGGGGTGAATGGCCGAGCTCGTGTCACACTTGGGGTGTGACCCCATGGTGTGACACGGGCTGGGCTGTTGCTGCTTACTTGCTGAGGGTGCGCATGGCGCGTTCGAGGCCTTCGATGGTGATGGGGAACATGCGGTTCTGCATGATCTGGCGGATCACGGTGATCGATTGGCGGTATTGCCACAGGCCTTCCGGCTCGGGGTTGAGCCAGACGAACTTGGGGAAGTGCGACGTGAAGCGGCCCAGCCATTCGGCGCCGGCTTCTTCGTTGTTGTATTCGACCGAGCCGCCGGGCTGCAGCACTTCGTAGGGACTCATGGTGGCGTCGCCGACGAAAATCAGTTTCGTGTCGGGCGGGTATTTGCGCAGCACGTCCCAGGTGGCGAAGCGTTCGGCGTTGCGGCGGCGGTTGCTGCGCCACAGGTAGTCGTACACACAGTTGTGGAAGTAGTAGAACTCCATGTTCTTGAACTCGGTCTTGGCGGCCGAGAACAGTTCTTCCGCGCGTTCGATGTGGTCGTCCATCGTGCCGCCGACGTCCATCAGCATCAGTACCTTGACGTTGTTCTTGCGCTCGGGCTGCATCTTGATGTCGAGGTAGCCGGCGTTGTTGGCGGTGGCGCGGATGGTCTGGTCGAGGGCCAGTTCTTCCGCTGCGCCTTCGCGCGCGAACTTGCGCAGGCGGCGCAGGGCGACCTTGATGTTGCGCGTGCCCAGTTCGCGGTCGCCGTCGTAGTCCTTGTAGGTGCGCTGCTCCCACACTTTCACTGCCGTGCGGTTGCCGCCTTTGCCGCCGATGCGGATGCCTTCCGGGTTGGTGCCGCCGTTGCCGAACGGGGAGGTGCCGCCGCTGCCGATCCATTTGTTGCCGCCTTCGTGGCGTTCCTTCTGCTCTTTCAGCAGCTCGTTCAGGCGGTCCATCAGCTTGTCGTAGCCGAATTTTTCCAGCGCGGCGATCTGCTCGGGCGTCAGCTCGCGCTTCATGCGCTGCAGCAGCCAGTCGAGCGGTATCTCTTTGGTGGTGTCAAAGACGGCGTTAATGCCTTTGAAGTACTGGCCGAAGGCGCGGTCGAACTTGTCGTAGTTGGCCTCGTCCTTCACCAGGCACAGGCGGCTCATGTAGTAGAAGTCGTCCAGCGAGGGTTCCAGCACCTGCTTTTGCATGGCTTCCAGCAGCGTGAGAAATTCCTTGATCGTGACGGGGATCTTGGCGTCTTTCAGCGTGAAGAAGAAGTCGATCAGCATGTCAGGCCCTCCGCGCCAGCAGGTAGCGCAGCTGCGCTTTCACTTCCGGCCATTCGCCGCGCACGATGCTGTACATGACCGTGTCGCGCACGGTGCCGTCGCGCCGCATGGCGTGGTGGCGCAGCACGCCGTCCTTTTTCGCGCCCAGGCGTTCGATGGCGGCCTGCGAGGCGTGGTTGAAGTTATCGGTGCGGAAGCCGACCACGGCGCAGCCCAGCGTTTCGAAGGCGTGCGCCAGCAACAGCAGCTTGCACGTCGTGTTGACGTGGGTGCGCTGCACGCTGCGGCGGTACCAGGTGTAGCCGATTTCTGCGCGGTCGATGGCGGGCACGATGTCGTGGTAGCTGGTGGTGCCGAGCACCGCGCCGCTCGCCGCTTCCACCACGGCGAAAGCCAGGCGGGAAGGGCGCATTTCGAGTGCGGTAGCGATGTAGGCTTCTACCTTGTCTGGCTCCGGCACGGAGGTGATGCGCAGCTTCCACAGCTCGCCGTCCTGCGCGGCTGCGCGCAGGGCGTCGGCGTGCTGCTGGCCAAGCGGTTCCAGGCGCAGGCCGTTGGCTTCCAGCGTGACCGGGGTTGGAGCTTCCATCAGCGGTTGGTCCTCGACATGAACACCAGGCGTTCGAACAGGTGCACGTCCTGTTCGTTTTTCAGCAGGGCGCCGTGCAGCGGCGGGATGGCGGCTTTCTGGTCCTTGCCGCGCAGGACTTCCGGCGGGATGTCTTCTGCCATCAGGAGCTTGAGCCAGTCGAGGAATTCGCTGGTGGATGGCTTTTTCTTCAGGCCCGGCACGTCGCGCACTTCGTAGAAGGTTTGCAAGGCAGTTGCCAGCAGTTCCTGCTTCAGGTGCGGGTAGTGGACTTTGACGATGGCTTCCATCGTGTCCTTGTCCGGGAATTTGATGTAGTGGAAGAAGCAGCGGCGCAGGAAGGCGTCCGGCAGCTCTTTCTCGTTATTGGAAGTAATGATCACCAGCGGGCGGTGCTTGGCGGTCACCATTTCGCGCGTCTCGTAGACGTAGAACTCCATGCGGTCCAGTTCGCGCAGCAGGTCGTTCGGGAATTCGATGTCGGCCTTGTCGATCTCGTCGATCAGCAGCACCACCGGTTCCGGTGCGGTAAAGGCTTGCCACAGCACGCCTTTGACGATGTAGTTGTGGATGTCGCGTACGCGCTCGTCGCCCAACTGCGAGTCGCGCAGGCGCGACACGGCGTCGTATTCGTACAGGCCTTGCTGGGCCTTGGTGGTGGATTTGATATGCCACTGCATCAGCGGCATATCGAGCGCGGCGGCGACTTCTTCCGCCAGCATGGTCTTGCCGGTGCCCGGCTCGCCCTTGATCAGCAGGGGGCGCTGCAGGGTCAGGGCGGCATTGACGGCCAGTTTCAGGTCATTGGTGGCGACGTAGTTGTCGGAGCCTTCGAATCGTTGCGGTGCGTGCATGGTAAATACTTCCGGTGAGGGTATCACCGGAAGTATATGCCAGAGCGGCTTACGGTGTGCAGCTCCCTGCGGCTGGCCAGGCGCTCACGCCATCGATTGCGACCGGCGCCGGCAGCGGGGCCTTGAAGCCGTTCTTCTCGCATGGCACCACCCAGAACTGCCTGGTGGTGGCCGGGAAGCCGTAGGCGGCTACCTGGGCGGAGGCGGTGGCGCTGAATTTGATGCCCCACATGTCGAAGAAATTGCGCTGGTCACGGCCTGTGATGAAGGACGCCACCACCAGCATGCTGTCTTCGGCGGTGATCGATTGCACGGTGCTGCGGTTGGCATAGCCGGCATCGGTGAAGCCCAGTTTGGCGCGCTCGGCGCTCCAGGTGGCGTCGCTGCCCAGCGCCTTGGACAGAAGGCGGTCGTGCAGGTAGAACAGGCGGTACAGGTCCCAGCCATTGTCGCCAAAACTGCTGCTGTTATCCATGGCGAGCTGCCAGTAGAACATCAGGCGGCCCCACAGCAGGTCGTCGTTGAACCACATATTGGTTTTCACGTGGCCCGACGGATCCGCCTGTTTCTGGGCGGCTTGCAGCAGGTCGAAGGTGGTCTTCTGCTGCAGGTCGCGGCCGTATTGCTTGGCAGTCGGGTTGTCGCGGTTGTAGTGCAGCCATTTGTGGACCGGGAAGATATTGTTCGACACTTCGGTCGACTGGCTGCCGTACATCTTCAGGCGGCCGCGCTGCAGGTTGTGGCCCACTTCGTGCGATTCGCCCCAGCCCAGCGGCGAGAAGTTGCCGTAACTGTCGATTGGCTGGCCGGAGCACATATAGCCGCAGTTTGCGCGGTCGGCATTGAAGTGCTGCACGCCGCCCAGGCCGTGGATATCCCAGTTCGTGCAGTCCCAGCCCTTGCTCTGGCAGAAGGTCGTGACGGCGGCCGGCAGGGCCAGCTCGCGGCCATTGAAGGCGGCCAGGTTGTAGATGTCCTTGTACATGTAAATGTCAAAGTCGCTGAGCAGCTTGCCGACGTTGTCGCCGTAGTCGGTGAGGGTCTCGCGCATCTTCTCCGTGGTGGAGTGGATCTGGAACTCCGGCGTCATGATTTCAGACCAGCCGATCGCGCTGCTGCGTACTGCGCTGGCGAAGGTGCCGGCGCTTTCCGGCCCGGTGTAAGCCGCTTGCTGGCCAACGCCTGTGAATTGCAGTGCGACGTTCAGCGGCGTATCGGTCTCCTGCATGCGAACGTAGATGATGCCGCCGGTCGGGCTGCTCAACTTGAGCGTCTGTCCCGCTGTGAGCGGAATCTCGTTCCCCCACAGGAATTGCGGACGGTCATACTGCTTGTCGAAGATATGGGCGGAACCGTCGCGCAGCTGGTTCACGAATACCGTGACCTTGGCCGCACTGGTGTCGCTGCGTGTCACGCTGAAGGTTTTTCCGGGCAGTGCGTAGGCGGCAGAAGTGGTGGTGAATGCCACCTTGCGCGTGGCGAAGCTGCGGCTGACCGTGGTTTCTGCCGCGCTGCCGGACAGGGACGGGAAGCTGCTGCCCTGCAGGTTCATGGCTGGCTGGATGTCGCGGCTGTTTGCCAGGGCGTGGTCGGCGAACAGCGCCTGCAGGAAGGCGTTGACCGGCGTGGTGGCCTTGCTCATCGGGTAGCTGGTGTGGTTGCGGAAGTAGTCGCCCAGCAGCACCAGATACTTCAGGAGCTTTGGCGCATCCGCATCAAACGGCCGCTTGCCGGAAGTCTCGACGCGTGCGATCCAGGATTGCAGCTGTTCCGCCCCTTGGAAGAACTCGGTCTTCAGCGCAGGGACAGCCGGGCAGTGGCGGTCATCTTCGCACTGCCCCAGGTTGAAGCTGTAGTCGGCTGCCGCCAGGTGGTCGACCACGCGGCTGATCGATTGCATCGGCTTCAGCGCGCCGGGCTGGGCGGCGATCATGGCTTCCTTGTTGGCCCAGTTGGCGCTGTCCTTGTCAAAGTAGTTGCCGGCATAAGGGAGTGGCGCCTGGCCCAGCAGGTCGGCGATTTGCGGCAGGCCGCCGTCGCCCCAGCTTCCAGTGTGCTGGTACAGCAGGGGTTTGCCGGCCGCCAGCCACTTATTCAGGTAGGCCAGCAGGGCGGCGTTGTTATCGGCCAGCGTGGTGGCTGCGCTGCCGACCAGCAGCAACTGGCTGTTCTGGGTGCAGGTTGCCAGCTGGTTGTCGTCGGCGCAGGCAGTCACGGTCCAGTTCGGGAACTGGGTCTTAAACCACGCCTTCAAGGCAGTCTGTTCGCCGGACGAATAGCGCAGCAGGGTGATTTCGCGTGCGGCGCCGATGTCTTTCTGCTGGCCGAGCAGCAGCCAGGACAGCAGGCGGCGCGTCGGGGCCACCATGGCAGGGAAGTCGCCGCCGATCACGTTGGCGCCAAAGGCGGCTACGCGCGCGCCCTGTACCTTGCCGGCGATCGCCAGGCTTTCGCCGCCGCTGCCCACCACCAATGGGTAGGTGCGTGCCGATTCGCGCGTAGCTTGCGGGACCAGCAACTGGCTGTTGGCCCCAGGCGCGTAGGCGATGGCTTCACCGCCCCAGACCTGGGCCAGCAAATCCGCCTGTTCGGTTTCGCGCAGGGAGAATTCGGCTTTGATTGCTTTCAGCAGTTCGACGTTGCTGTCGTTCAGCTTGCTCACGTCGCCACTTGGCAGGGCGGCGTCCAGCGCGGCTTTCGAATCAGGGCTGGTTTGGCCTGGTGGTGTGATGGGACCGGAGTCGCCGGGCTTGTCGCCGCCGCCACCGCCGCAAGCGGTGAGCAGCATGGCGAGAGCCATGGTCGCCAGCAATGGCCGGCGTCGTTCAGACAGGTAAAAAGGCATGGTAAAAGTGAGCGCAAAACAAGTAGTTAAATTTGGCTGGCAAATTTACCATTAATTGCCACATGGAAACTATCGCTATTTGCTTTCACTGTGCAAAAAAGCGGAAGGCATACAACAGATTCCCGAAACTCATGTGAAAGAAGTGCCTATTGACAGATCCATCTTATGGACGATTGGCCAACTTCTAAGGTAAAATCGCAGGTTGAGGGCGCAAAGGAGCGGTTTTGTTGCGCAATGCAGTGTCCGATTTCAACTGACTAAAGCCCACACCTATGAAAAAAATCTTCGCACTCCTCGCGCTGACCGCAGTTGCGCAGGCAGCCGTAGCCGCGGACATCGTCGGCGACGCCAAGAACGCAAAAGGCAAGATCGAGATGTGCATCGGTTGCCATGCAATCCCAGGCTACAAAGCGACTTTCCCCGAAGTTTTCCAGGTGCCGATGATCGGCGGCCAATCTGCGAAGTACATTGAAAACGCGCTCAAGGGCTACCAGAAGGGTGAGCGCAAGCACCCGACCATGAAGGGTATCGCTGTCAGCCTGTCCGACCAGGACATCGCCGATATCGCCGCGTTCTACTCCCAGCAGAAATAAGGCCCTGAACCATGAAAAAACTGATTATTGCTCTGTTCTGCTCCGCAGTCTCGTTCAGCGCCCTGGCTGGCGGCAACATCGAAAATGGCAAGGCCCTGACAGAAAAGTACAGCTGCGCCGCCTGCCACGGCAAGGACTACAACTCCCCGATCGACCCGAGCTATCCTAAGCTGGCTGGCCAGCACAAGGACTACCTGCAGCACGCCCTGACCGCGTACAAGCGCGGCGACGCGCCGAACGGCCGCTCCAACGCGATCATGACCGGCCAGGTCAAGCCACTGACCAACAAGGACATCCAGGACATCGCCGCCTACCTGCACTCGCTGCCAGGTTCGCTGGTCCTGAAGCGCTGATCCAGCGCTGCCGGAAGAGAAGCCCGCCATGTGCGGGCTTTTTTCTTTTTTAACCCACGGTTGCCGGATTTCGTCACACCGCTTAACCACCCATCCGGCGCGCTGTTAAGCTTCCTCCACCTTTTGGGGGAGACGATGGTTTACAAACTCAATATCAATGGCGTCGCGCGCACGGTCGACGTCGAGGGCGACACGCCCTTGCTGTGGGTCTTGCGCGACACGCTGGGCCTGACCGGTACTAAGTACGGTTGCGGTGCGGGGGCTTGCGGCGCCTGCACGGTGCACATTGACGGCCAAGTGGTGCGCAGCTGCGTGATGCCTGTCAGCGCGGTAGGCAAGGGCAAGGTGCGGACTATCGAGGCGCTGTCGCCGGACCGTTCGCACGCCTTGCAGCAGGCCTGGATCGCCGAGCAGGTACCGCAATGCGGCTACTGCCAGTCGGGCATGCTGATGGCGGCAGCGGCGCTGCTCAAATCGCACCCCAAGCCGACCGATGTCCAGATCGAAGAAGCCATGACCAACCTGTGCCGCTGCGGCACGTATCCACGCGTGCGGCGCGCGATCAGGCGTGCGGCCGGCATGAAGGTGGAGGAGGTGGCATGAGCAATCGCCGCGACTTCCTGAAGACGCTTGCCGCCGGCGGATTGCTGCTTGCCGTCGACCCGGCTGTCGCCTTGGCGGCGGCCGATGCGCCAGGCGCCGTGCCTGCGCCGGCAGCGGTTCCGCCGCCGCCGGGTTGGGTGCGCATTGCACCGGATGGCAGCGTCACCATACTCTCCAACACCAGCGAAATAGGGCAGGGCACCGGCACCGCCATCGCGCAACTGCTGGCCGATGAAATGGACCTGGACTGGAAAACCGTGCGTATCGAAATGGCGCCGGTAGAAAAACAGTTCATCAACGCCGGCTGGGGTGAATACGCGACCTACGGCAGCGGCGGCGTGGCGCGCCAGTTCTCACAACTGCGCAAGGCCGGCGCCCAGGCGCGCGCCATGCTGGTGAGTGCGGCGGCCGCGGAGTGGAAAGTCCCAGTGGCCGAGTGCGGCACGCAGCTCGGCGCCGTGGTGCACCAGCCCACCGGCCGCAAGCTGCCTTACGCTAAGCTGGTGCAACAGGCTGCGGCGCAGCCGGTGCCGGCCGATCCGCCATTGATGCCGAAGGAGCGCTGGCGCCACATGGGCAAGGACGTAGCCCGTCTCGACCTGCCTGCCAAGACCGATGGCAGCGCGGTGTACGGCATCGATGTGAAAGTGCCCGGCATGCTTTACGCCGCCATCCTGCAATGCCCGCATTTCGGCGGCAAGCTGGCTGCCGTCGATCCGCAGCCGGCGCTGGCCAGGCGCGGCGTGAAAAAAGTCGTGCGGCTGGCGGATGCCGTGGCAGTCGTGGCCGACAGCTACTGGCGCGCGCAGCAAGCGCTGAATGTGCTCAAGCCCGAATGGGACCTTGCTGCCGCCAGCAGGCATTCCAGCGCACCTTACCGCGCCCTGCTGCGCGAAGCGGTGCAGAAGGACGGCGAACTGGTCGTGCCGCGCAACGGCAAGGCCGAAGACATCGGCGCCGCACACGACGCAGGCCTGGCCAAGGCCACCACCTGGCTCGAACGCACTTACACCGTGCCCCTGCTGGCGCACGCCACCATGGAGCCGATGAACGGCACTGCCAGCGTCAAGGACGGCAAGGCCGAGCTGTGGTTGCCAACGCAAGCCCAGGACACGGCCCGCACCTATGTCTCGCAGGCGCTCGGCATCGCGCCGGATGCCGTCACCATCCACACAACACTAAGCGGCGGCGGTTTCGGCCGCCGCATCGAGGCCGATTTCGCCGTGCAGGCGGCATTGATCGCGAAAGAGGCCGGCGTGCCGGTCAAGCTGCTGTGGAGCCGCGAAGAGGATATGCGCCACGGCTATCATCGTCCTGCTGCCGTCCTGCGCCTGCGCGCCGGCTTCGATAACGCCGGCGCGGTGGCTGTCGTGCGCATGGACAGCGCGAGCGACACGCTGTTCAACTATTCGCGCTTCGGCGCGGACAAGCAGTACGCCAAGCCCTTCGACCGCAGCGCAGTCGGCGTGCTGTTCACCCGTTATTACGGCTTGCCCGGCTTCGTCCACCGTACCAATACCGTTGACGCCGGCGTGCCGCTTGGCTACTGGCGCTCGGTCGCCGCATCGCAAAACATTTTCGCCACCGAGTCGTTCGTGGACGAACTGGCCCTGCGTGCCAACCAGGATCCGCTCGATTACCGGCGCAGCCTGATGAAGGCCGGCAGCCGCGAACGCGCGCTGCTCGACCAACTGGAAGCAAGTTCCGGCTGGCGTGGCGATTTGCCGCCAGGCCGCCACCGCGGCATGGCCTTCACCTGGGCCAACGGCACTTATATCGGCCAGGTGGTCGAGCTGTCGGTCGACGCGCAATCCCGCGTCAAGCTGCACCGCGTCACCACGGTGCTCGACTGCGGCATCGCGGTCAATCCGCGCAACGTGCGCGGGCAGATGGAGGGCGGCATCATCTTCGCCCTGAGCGCAGCCTTCTACGGTGAAATCAGCGTCAAGGATGGTGCCGTGGAGCAGTCGAACTTCACTGATTACAAGCTGTTGTCACTGGCCGAAACGCCGGAGATGAAAGTCGTGATCATCGACAGTAACGAAGCGCCGGGCGGCGTCGGCGAAGAAGCGGTTGGCCCGCTGGCGCCAGCGCTGGCCAATGCCTTGTTTGCGGCGACCGGCAAGCGCTACACGGATTTGCCATTGGTCAAAGCAGGGCTGCGGCTGCAATGATTGGATAGTTTCTATGTGGCATCCATGGTCTATGCTGAAGTTAAGCGAGATGCCTGGAGGAAATGAGCATGGAAACTTCGACAATCTACGTCAGCCACGAGTTGCCGCAGCGCGGCCTGTTGCGGCGCGTCGACAAGGCGCTGGGCCGGGTAGGGGCGCCCTCGGCTAGCGTACGCCAGGCCAGCCTGCACATGGTGGCGCTTGAGCTGAGCGATGACGCCTTCGGCTGGCCCTGTGTGCTGCAGCGGGTCGGCAGCCGCGCCGCACTGGCAGGCCTTGCGCTGCGGCTGGCGTCCGCTTTCGGTTCCAGCTATGCCATTGTTACCCCGCGTGGCGGTCCTGGCGCCGGGGCGGCATGGGAAGATTTTGCAGCCGATGCGACGCTGCCCGAAATGCTGGCGCACCTGGAAGCTTGCGCGGGTTCCTGTATCTACCTGCTATCCGATGGCCACCTGGCGGCGCCGCCCGATGCACGCCTGGCCGGCGGCTATTGCGTGTTCCGGAACCCGGCATAAATATTTGCTGCAATGCGATTATTGGATAGTTTCCGCGAGGAACTAGTGGTCTATGATGACCGTATCAAGAAATCGCGGAGGTGCCGAGAGATGGTGTACTTGCTTACTGCATTGCTGGCAGGTGTGGCAGTGCTGATGCTGTGCCTGATCGCCCGCCTGGGACGCAAGTCGCAAGCCCTGCTGGCAGCAACGCTGCCGTGGCTGATCAATGTAGTACCAGCGCTGGTGGTCGGTTCCGACCATCTGATGCGTTCGGTAATTTTCGCGGCAGTCGCCAGCCCGCTGGTGTTTGCCCTGATCTGGCACATGCCGATCGTCCGCGTGGACGAGGCTTAAATCCGGCGCTTGACCGCTTCCACATAGGCGGCGCCGTCCGGCGGCACGCCGCGGCGCTGGGAATTCCAGATCATCTCGCCCAGGCATTCCATGATTTCATGGTGCGCCGCATGTTCGGTGCCGAGCTTGCGCGCCAGGCCGATGAAGGCTTCGCGAATGCCGCGCGGCTGGTCGATCGAGAGCTGCTCGGTGATCGACAGGTGCATCGACAGGTGCAGGAAGGGATTGGCCTCGCTGCCTTCCACCGAATAGTCGCGCGCGATGGCGGCTTCCACATCTTTTAACTGGTCGTGGTACTCGGGGTGCGCCATGATCCAGTCACGGGCGATCAGTTCGATCGGGTCCATGATTTCGTTGGCGTTGGCTTTGCGGTAGACGTCGCAGAAGAAGCGGCGGACGTCGTGGGAAGACGGTGTAAACATAGCCCGGCATTATATAGACAAAAGGGGCAGCCCTCGCAGGCTGCCCCTTCTGTTATTCCTTTGTTACCAGTTCCGTTGGCGGCGGCGTCACCACCGGCTGCTGCGGCTTGTCGCTGCTACGCTGTCCACGCTGGCCATGCGGCTGGCGCAGGTAGCGCGAGGAGTGGCGGCGGTCGCCGTGCGCAGGCCAGGTCAGGAAGCGCGATAGCTCCTGCAAGGCGCGCTGGTAGACTTCGCGCTTGAATTCGATCACCACGTCCAGCGGAACCCAGTAATCGTGCCAACGCCAGGCGTCGAACTCGGGATGGTCGGTCAGGCGCAGGTTCACGTCATTGTCGCGCGCACACATGCGCAACAGGAACCAGATCTGCTTCTGGCCACGGTAATGGCCGCGGATTTCCCGCTTGATGAAGTGATCAGGCACCTCGTAACGCAACCAGTCGCGCGTGCGGCCAATAATCTTGACGTGCTCCGGACGCAGGCCGATTTCCTCTTCGAGCTCGCGATACATTGCTTGCTCCGGCGTTTCACCGTACTTGATCCCGCCCTGCGGGAACTGCCACGAGTGCTCGCGCACCCGCTTGCCCCACCACACCTCGTTATGCGAGTTGAGCAGGATGATGCCGACGTTGGGGCGAAACCCTTCACGATCGAGCATATTGCACCTCAAACTTTCTGTGGCCGAGGCGTCCTCTTATATTTTTGACTACAAATCCAACTGTAATAGCGCTCTTTGTATAAAGTTTGGACGCATCGGGCCAGCTAATCCTTTAAAATTAGGTCGATTATAACTCTCTCTTTTTAAAAAGAATTCACCGATATGCGTGCATCTCGTTTTTTTATTTCAACCCTCAAGGAAGCTCCATCTGACGCGGAGATCGTCAGTCACCAATTGATGATGCGCGCAGGCATGATCAAACGCCTCGGTTCCGGCATTTATACCTATATGCCGATGGGCCTGAAAGTGATCCGGAAAGTCGAAGCGATTGTTCGCGAAGAGATGAATAATGCCGGCGCCATTGAGCTGCTGATGCCTCTGGTACAGCCTGCGGAACTGTGGCAGGAAACCGGCCGTTGGGACAAGATGGGCCCGGAACTGCTGCGCGTCAAAGACCGCCACGGCCGCGACTTCGCGATCCAGCCGACTTCCGAAGAAGTGATCACCGACGTGGTGCGTAGCGAGATTAAATCCTACCGCCAGATTCCGTTGAATTTTTACCACATCCAGACCAAGTTCCGCGACGAACGCCGCCCACGCTTCGGCCTGATGCGCGGCCGCGAGTTCACCATGAAGGATGCGTATTCCTTCGACCGCGACCTGGAAGGCATGCAGAAGTCGTACAAGATCATGTTCGACGCCTACACCCGCATCTTCACCCGCTTCGGCTTGAAGTTCCGCGCTGTGGCAGCCGACAACGGCGCCATCGGCGGCACCGGTTCGCATGAATTCCACGTGATCGCTTCCACCGGCGAAGACGCGCTGGTGTACTGCCCGACCTCCGACTACGCGGCCAATATGGAAGCGGCGGAAGCGGTTGCTACCGGCACCCGTGCCGCTGCCGGCGCCGCACTGGCCAAGACTTCGACCCCGAAGGCGTCCAAGTGCGAAGACGTGGCCAAGCTGCTGGGCATCGACCTGAAACAGACCGTCAAGACCATCGCCCTGACCGCCGACAAGGAAGACGGCAGCAAGCAGCACTTCATGCTGCTGCTGCGCGGCGACCATGAGCTGAATGAAATCAAGGCCAGCAAAGTGCCTGGCCTGGAGCAGAACCGCTTCTCGACCGAAGCGGAAATCCTGGAAGTCTATGGCTGCAAGCCTGGCTACCTGGGCCCGATCGGCACCAAGGGTCCTGTGACCGTGGTGGCCGACCGCACCGTGGCGCTGATGTCGGATTTCGTGACCGGCGCAAACGAAGAGGATTACCACTTCACCGGCGCCAACTGGGGCCGCGACATGGCGGAACCTGCCCTGGTGGCCGACCTCCGCAATGTGGTCGAAGGCGATGCTTCGCCGGACGGCAAGGGCGTGCTGGCGATCGAGCGCGGCATCGAAGTGGGCCACGTGTTCCAGCTGGGCACCGCTTACTCGGAATCGATGCAGGCCACCTTCCTCGACGAGAACCAGAAGCCAGCCCCGCTGCAAATGGGCTGCTACGGCATCGGCATCACCCGTATCCTGGGCGCCGCCATCGAGCAGAACTTCGACGACAAGGGCATCATCTGGCCGACTTCCCTGGCGCCGTTCGAACTGGTGCTGTGCCCAATGGGCATGGACCGCTCGGATCTGGTGAAAGCCGAAACCGAGAAGCTGTACAACGCGGCCCTGGAAGCCGGTATCGACGTCATCCTGGATGACCGCGGCCAGCGCCCAGGCGCGATGTTCGCCGACTGGGAACTGATCGGCGTGCCGCACCGCGTGGTGATCGGCGAGCGTGGCCTGAAGGAAGGCAACCTGGAGTACCAGGGCCGCCGCGACACCGAAGCGACTGCCGTTCCGGTGGCCGATGCCCTGGCCTTCATCAAGGGCAAAATCCAGAAGTGATCGCCATGGCAAGGCATTTGCCAAAGCAGGGACGTGACCGCCGCCGCTGGTGGGCGCGTCCCTTGCGATGGTGGCATACGCTGGCTTTCGCCAGCGGCGTGCTGTGCGCGCCGTTCGGCTTTGCCGGCAACCAGAAAGAGGAGGCGCTGGCCGACAGCGTGCGGCTGGCGCTGTCCAACGCCATCATGGATGCGCGGCCGCCCAAGCCGGTGTTCCTGAATCCCACCGACCGTGCGCAGTACGACGCCTGGTATGCCGCCATGTCGGACCGCCTGAAGCGCAAGCTGCCCGACGAATTCACCCGCCGCGAATTCCTCGAAACCGCCTGGTACGAGGCGCGCCGCGCCGGCCTGGACCCGGGCCTGGTGCTGGGGCTGATCCAGGTGGAATCGGCTTATCGCAAGTACGCGGTGTCGATTGTCGGCGCGCGTGGCTATATGCAGGTGATGCCGTTCTGGACCAATGTGATCGGCGACCGCGACCGCTCCAAGCTGTTCAATATGCAGACCAACCTGCGCTACGGCTGCTCGATCCTGCGCATGTATATCGATATGGAACAGGGCAACCTCTACCTCGCCCTCGGCCGCTACAACGGCAGCCGCGGCAAGCCGGAGTATCCGAACGCGGTGCTGGCGGCGTGGAACAAATGGAAGCTTTGAAGTCTGGCGCCCAGGCATTAGAATTGGCGATTTTATAACGTCTGTTATTTCGCTATGGGTTCTTCGTCACTGCAGCTCCGCTTCAAACTTTGGGGCGCCTGTATTGCCAGCTTTCTTATCACCCTGGTCCTCCATCATCTCATCCTGGAAAGGACTGGACTGAGCATCTTTTCCTTCCAGTTGTATGCCTTGATACCGGTGGGCGCAGCCGTGGTCGGGTGTTGTGCGGTGTCGGGGTATGTGTTGTCGCCCCACCGGGTGCAGCGTTACGGTGACAGCGTCGACTTTGCTTTTCTGATCCTGATCTGCCTCGCCGTGCAATTCGCGGTCGAAATGAGTCCTTATCTGGCATGGATGTTCAGCCATGGCATGGCGGCGCCAGACATCGCGCCGGGTAAATACTTTGCATTGAAAATCACCCACGCCGAATACACCTTCTCGGACCGGTACAACCCTACCAAGAGCGTGACACCGGCCAGTGTCGGCCAATTCGGCTGGTTCCTGCTGTTGCCACGCTTCGCTTTCCTGTTGGTGGTTGCGCGGCTTGCATGGGGAACTCACGCCCGCACCCAATCGACGTATGACTGAGTTCACGCGCGCGTGACATTCCGTGCATATGTGCGAGGGCTGCGGCATTTACACTTTGCGCCTTTCCCTCACACAGGTGCGCACCTATGCAAATCAACAAGTTCCTGGTTTCCCTGGCCTGCCTGGCCTTTGCCGGCAATGCCGCGGCATTGTCCTGTGACGAGCAGCTCGGCAAGGCGAAGGCCGCCGAACTGGTCAAGCAATGCAAGAACGTCTCTCCCGCCACGCGCCCGCCGTGCAATGCCGCAAACAGCTGCGAACTGATCACGGATGAAATCAAGCGTGGCTGCAAAATCCTGGGCGATGATGCGCCTGCGTATTGCCCTCCCGTCCCGACCGAACTCGTGAAGGGCAAGCTGGTCGGGGGCGGGGGCCTGGACAATTATGCGTTGCGCATCCGCACCGAGGACGGCAAGGTGATCGAAGCCTATTGCACTACCCATTGCGGCGACTGGTTCACCGAGCCCGACAAGAACGACGTCGTTACGCTGAAACCGAAGTTGCGCGGCAAGCCGGTGAGCGCCCGCGTCGCCACTGAACGCAATAACGGCCGCATTGCCGGGCCAGACGATAACGACCAGCTGGTATTCCTCAAGAGTGCCACCATCGGCGGCATCTAACGCGGCAGCAAAAGCGCGCTGGCGCTGACCATCGCGAACAGCAGGGCGCCCAGCGGCAGCAGGCCGTAATGCAGGAAGGGCGCCACCAGTTGCGTGGCGCCTGCAACGCAGGCAAAGGACAGGAACATCAACAGGCCGGCGCCTTTGCCGGCGTCGTCCCCGGCCGCATGCAGCGCGCCGCCCATGGTGGCGGGACCACGCAGGCCAAGACCGGCGCAGAACAGCGCCGCCAGCACGGCCAGCACTACCAGGCCGCGCGTGCCTGCCAGGCCTGCCAGGGCCATTCCCATCAAGCCGGCGCCAGCCAGGAACTGCAGCAGCGTCCCGGCACGCACCAGCCATTGCTGGCCAAGCTGCTTCACCATCCGCACCGCGGCCGAGGCGCCAACCATGAAGGCCAGCACGCCACAGATCTGCAGGATGGCGAATGCCTCGATCCCGAGGCCGAGGGCGTGCGTGACCAGCACCGGCGCGCTGGCAACGTACATCAGCAGTGCGCCGAACATGACTGCGTAGCTCATGGCGTAGCGCAGGTAGAGGCGGTTTCGCAAGAGCGGGGCATAGCCGCGCCGGCCGGACGCGCTGGCCGGAAGAGCGGGTGCCGGCGCGCGGCCGACGATGCGTGCGACCATCGGCAGCAACAGGAGCGACAGGGCTGCGATCAGCCAGAACGTGGTGCGCCAGTCGGCATACAGCACGATCGCGGCGCCGGCCACCGGGCCCAGTGCCGGAATGGTGGATTCGGCCATGGCGACCATGGCCAGTGCCTTCACGGCATCGGCCTCGTTGAAGCGCCGCCGTATCAGCGCCGGCACGGCAACGGTAGCGGCGCCGGCGCCCAGTCCTTGCAGCAGCCGTCCAGCCAGCATCCAGTCGATTCCCGGCGCCATGGCGCAAACCAGGCTGCCGCCGCCAAGCAGGGCGGTGCCGGCCACGATGGTGCGGCGGTCGCCGAAATGGTCCGCCGCCCAGCCCCAGGCAAGCTGCGACAGGGCCAGCGCCGCCATGAACAGCGCCATGGTTGCCTGCGCAGAAGGAATGGAGGCGCCAAGTTGCGCCGCCATCACCGGGATCGCCGGCAGGTACAGGTCCGAGGCCAGCAGGCCTAAAGCCGTCAGGCTGGCGAGAGGAATGGCAAGGCGGTGCAGTGCTTGCATGGCGGCACGCTAGTGCTCGACGTAGGTCGAGCGCCAGATAAAGAGCGGCAGCACCGCAGCGCCGGCAATCACCATCAGGGCGGCGCTGCCGAAAGTGATGAGAGCAGCGTCCTCCACATTCCCTTTGGCCGTAAACAGGATGGCCGCAGCGGCAACGGCATGGCTGGCAAACTGCAGCAGGGACAACCCGGCCCGCGCATGCTGGCCGGCAGCTTTCAGCGCGCCTGCAGCCAGTGGCATTGTGACGGCAGAGAATCCGGCGTACAGGAACACCCAGCAGCCGATCAGGTAGTAATACGGGTCGACCTCGCTCTCGGGCGCGCGCCATACGATGACCAGGCCGGCGGAAAAGATCATCATGGCGATGCCAAATGTGACTCGCTGCCGCGCTGGCGTGTCCAAATTGCTGAATGACTGCATCAGCATGAGCGATGCGCCGATGGCTTGCAGCAAGGCGATGTGGCCCGCGCCCAGGCCCAGGTCGAGCGAAATCATGACTGGCAGGCTGGTGACGCCAGCCATGATGGCGCCGAAGCACAGGGCATGGCAGGCGGTATAGCGCAAGTACGTGAGGTTGCCGATCAACTCCCCGAACTGGAATTTGTCGCCTGCCTTGCCGGGTGCAGCCGGCAAGGCGGCCAGCAGGATGAACACCGCCAGGCCCGCTGCCACGGCCAGCCAGAAGATAAAACGCCAGTTCGCACACAGCACGAATAGCGCCCCGACGAATGGCGCCAGGATCGGGACCGCGCCTTCGGCCAGCAGGCGCAGCTTGCCGCTCGAGTGGGCCCGCATCAACAGCGGCAGCAAGGCGGCCGCGGTGCCGGCGCCCAATGCCTGCAGGATGCGCCCGGCCTGCAGTTGCCACATTGCGCCGGCCAGCGCGCAGGTGGCGCTGCCGGCGGCAAGCAGCAGGGCGCCGCCAAGCAGGACCGCACGCTTGCCGAAGGCATTGGCGGCCCACGCCGACAGCAGGTGCGAAGACGCCAGGGCAGCCATATACACGGCAAACAGGGACTGGGCGGCAGGCAGGGACAGGCCGAACTCCTTGCCGAGCGCCGGCATGGCGGGCAGGAGCCCGTCAAACGCCAGCGGCCCAAGGGCGGCCAGGCAGGCAATCGTCAGGACGGTGTGTTGGCGTGGATGCATAAAAAATAAAAGCCCCGAGCGCGTGGCGTCGGGGCTCCTCGAATGGCTGCAACAGCCAGAAGCAGCTTATTTCAGGTGGTCGGAAATCAGCTTGGTCATTTCAAACATGGAAACCTGGGCTTTGCCGCCGAAGACAGCTTTCAGCTTGTCGTCCGCATTGATCATGCGGCGGTTTGCGGCGTCCTGCAGGTTCAGTTTCTTGATGTAGTCCCAGACTTTCTTGGTCACTTCGGTACGCGGCAGCGGTGCGGAACCGACTACGGCGGACAGTGCGCTCGATGGTGTCATCGCCTTCATGAAGGCTGCGTTTGGTTTGCGTGCTGCTGGTGCTGCGGCTTTCTTTGCTGCTGGCTTGGCGGCTGCCTTCGCTGGAGCAGCTTTCTTAGCTGCTGGCTTGGCGGCGGCTTTCTTTGCTGCTGGTGCTGCTTTCTTGGCTGTTGCCATATTCGAGCCTCCTTAACAAACAAATGGATAATTGCGCAATACTATCGCACGGCTAATATTGGCGGGGGTTTGCAGCTTGTGCAAGTGTTTTTGTGGGTTTTTTAGGGGAAACAAGACTTAAACACAAAAAAAGCCGCCCGAAGGCGGCTTTTTGCGGCTGCAAGGGGCTTAGCGCATGCCCGGCATCATGCCTTTCATGGAGCGCATCATCTTCATCATGCCGCCGCCGGACAGCTTTTTCATCATGGTCTGCATCTGTTCGAACTGGGTCAGCATGCGGTTGACTTCCTGCACCTGGACGCCGGCGCCGGCCGCGATGCGGCGCTTGCGCGCCGCCTTGATCAGTTCCGGCTTGGCGCGTTCCTGCGGCGTCATCGAGTCGATGATGCCGACCATGCGGCGCACCTGCTTTTCGGCCTGGTCCATGTTGGCGCCGGCTGCCGCTTGCTGGAACTGGGCCGGCAGCTTGTCGAGCAGGCCGGACATGCCGCCCATTTTCTTCATCTGCGCCAGCTGGGCCTTGAAGTCGTTCATGTCGAACTTGCCGCCCGACTTGACCTTGGCTGCCAGTTCGGCCGCTGCCTTGGCGTCGACGTTCTTCTGTGCTTCCTCGACCAGGGCCAGGATGTCGCCCATGCCCAGGATGCGGTTGGCCATGCGCTGCGGGTCGAACGCTTCCAGGCCGTCCAGTTTTTCCGACACGCCGGCAAACTTGATCGGCTTGCCGGTAATGTGGCGCACCGACAGCGCGGCGCCGCCGCGCGAGTCGCCATCGAGCTTGGTCAGCACCACGCCCGTCAGCGGCAGCGCGTCGTTGAAGGCCTTGGCGGTGTTGATGGCGTCCTGGCCCAGCATGGCGTCGACCACGAACAGGGTTTCGATCGGCTTGACCGCGCCGTGCAGGGCGGCGATCTCTTTCATCATCTCTTCGTCGATACCGAGGCGGCCGGCGGTGTCGATGATCAGCACGTCATGGTGGTGCTTCCTGGCCCAGTCCAGCGCGGCCAGCGCGATGTCGACCGGCTTGTCCTGCGCGGTGGAAGGGAAGAAGTCGGCGCCGACCTGGCCGGTCACCGATTGCAGCTGGGCGATTGCGGCGGGACGATAAACGTCGGCCGACACGGTCAGCACTTTCTTTTTCTTCTGCTCTTTCAGGTACTTGGCCAGTTTGCCGACGGTGGTGGTTTTACCCACGCCCTGCAAACCCGCCATCAGGATGATGGCCGGCGGCTGCTGGGCGAAGGAAAGCTGCGACGCTTCCACGCCCAGGTCGGCGCCCATCAGGGCGCCCAGTTCGCGCTGCACCACGCCGACCAGGGCCTGGCCCGGGGTCAGCGAGGAAATCACTTCTTCGCCGAGGGCTTTTTCCTTGACCTTGGCGATGAATTCGCGCACGGCCGGCAGGGCGACGTCGGCCTCCAGCAGCGCCATGCGCACTTCGCGCAGCATTTCGGCGGTGTTGGATTCGGTCAGGCGGGCCTCGCCGCGCATCGTCTTGACGACTTTGGCAAGGCGCGTAGTCAGGTTGTCTAGCATTGGTGGCCTACTAAAGATAGAAGCGGAAAATCCCGCCATTTTACCTTAGTACCCGCGGTCGGCGGCAGCCGCCGGACGCGACCGGCGGTCTCTCACACATTGTCACTATCTTGCACAAATTTGTGAAATAAACAAAGTTTCTTCTTGACAAGACATGCAACCCACGTGCATCTTGCTCATAAATTAATTTTATGGATGAACTTGTGCAAACGCTGGCCGTTCCAGACCTGATCAATTTCTTCGCGCCCGGCCGGCGGCGCGCACTGCGCCATTGGCGCTTCGCCGCGCTGGCGGCGAGCGCTTGCGTCGCCCTGTACGCCGGATGGCATCTGGCGCGTCCGGCGATCGTCGACCAGCTGGCCGAGGCCTTTTCGCCGCAACTGGAGGTCCAGCTGGGGCAGGAGATGCTGCGCCAACTGGACGTGCGGGCGCTGAAACCCAGCGAACTGTCGGAAACGCACCGGGCCCGCATCGACGCGGCCTTCAGCAGCCTGCAGGCGCCGCATGAGGGGGCGCCACGCCACCGCCTGCTGTTTCGCAGCGGCCAGCTCGGTGCCGCAGCCTTCACCCTGCCATCGGGCGACATCATCGTGACCGACAGCCTGGTGCTGGCAATGCCTGACGATGGCGCGGTGCTGGCGGTACTGGCGCATGAACTGGGCCACCAGCAGCAGCGCCACATGCTGCGCCGTCTGGTGCAGGAAGCGATGCTGCCGGCAGCCGCCGGAGTGGTCCTGGGCGAAACGGGCTGGCTGGTTTCCAGCATGGCGGAGCGGGCGCCGCAACTGGAGTGGCCGCAAAAGGCCGAAATCGAAGCCGACAATTATGCCGCCGACCTGCTGGAGCATAACGGCCTGTCGCTGCGCCTGCTGACCGAAGTGCAGGACGCACTCACTGGCGCAGGCGGCGCCACCGATACCGCCGGCGCCGAGCGCGCCTATCTCGCAATCCATCCGCCGTGCGCGGAACGCCTGGCGCAACAGCGCGAACGCAGCGCCCTTTAAGCGCCCCTGCCTTCAATGTATGATGGGCGCGCGGCCGCGCAGGCCAACTATTCACTAAGGAGACCTGGATGAAACTGAAAAGCATCGGCAAGGCCGCGGCCATCGTGGCGCTGGCAAGTTTGGCAGCGGCTGGAGGCGCGCAGGCGCAGGAGGTGGTGCGCTTGGGGAACCTGAAGTTCGCCCACTACGGCGCCGTCTCCTATATTAAAGAGATCGCGCCGAAATGCGGCATCAAGGTCGAAGAGCGCGTGTTCGCCAAGGGCCTGGACGTGATGTCCGCCGTGCTGGCCGGTGAGCTTGACGTGGGAGCCACCGCTTCGGAGGCGGCGATCTCGGGCCGCGCCGGCGGTGCGCCGATCTATGTGGTGGCCGGCTTTGCCAAGGGCGGCGCGCGCCTGGTGGGCCGCAGCGACCTGAATATCAAGTCAGTCAAGGACCTGAAGGGCAAGAAAGTCGGCGTGACGCGCGGCGGCATCCAGGAAGTACTGCTGCTGGCGGAACTGCAGCAGGCCGGCCTGACCGTCTCCGAACAGCCGGGCAAGGACGTGCAGACCGTGCTGCTGGCCTATGCGGATTTGAACCAGGCCCTGCTCGGCAAGCATATCGACGCCATGATGCAGTCGGAGCCGCAATCTTCGCAGGCCATCAACAAGGGCTACGGCACCGAAGTCCTCAAGCCTTACGACACCCCGATCGGCGAGCCAATCCGTACCATGGTGATGACCGAGAAGTTCTACAAAGAGCGCCGCCCGGTGGCCGAGAAGTTCATGCGCTGCTTCGTGGAGGCGACCAAGACCTTCATCGACCAGCCGGCCGTTGCGGAAAAATATGTGCGCGAGACTGTCTTCAAGGGCCAGATCACCAGCGACGATTTCCAGGATGCGATCGGCAATTCGCCGTATTCGTATGACATCACGCCGGAGCACATCCAGGTCACCACCGACATCATGGCCAAGACCGGCGTCGGCAAGATGGCCAAGCCGCCGGTGGCCAAGGACTGGGTCAAGACCGACCTGCTGGAGCAAGCCAAGAAATCGCTGGGCGTCAAATGAAGCTGGCCGCGCGCGACGTTGGCATTGGCCTGATCGTGCCGGCGGCACTGGTGCTGGCCTGGCACCTGGTGAGCTACAACGGCTGGGTCAACCCGCAGGCGCTGCCATCGCCGGAAGCGGTGGCGCGCAAGTGGGTCGAGTACCTGCTGCCGCTGCAGCCCTATGACGGCAATGGCAGCTGGCTGGCCTGGGCCTTTTCCGGCGAGTTGATCCATGATGCCATCGGCAGCATGGGCCGCGTGCTGGCCGGCTTTGCCATCGGCGCCGGCCTGGCGCTGCCACTGGGCCTGGCCATGGGGGCCAGCGCCCACGCCTACCGCCTGTTCAATGTGCTGGTGCAGATCATCCGCCCGGTGCCGCCGATTGCCTACATCCCGCTGTCGATGCTGTGGTTCGGGCTGGGCAACCCGCCGGCCATCTTCCTGATTTCGCTGGGCGCATTCTTCCCGGTGCTGATCAACACCATCGCCGGCGTGCGCCAGGTGGACGGCATCTACCTGCGCGCGGCGCGCAACCTGGGCGCCTCCGGCCCCACCATGTTCCTGCGCGTGATCCTGCCGGCGGCCGTGCCGTCCATCCTGGCCGGCGTGCGCATCGGCATCGGCACCGCCTTCATCGTGGTGATCGTGGCGGAAATGGTGGCGGTGAATAACGGCCTTGGCTTCCGCATCAGCGAGGCGCGCGAGTACTTCTGGTCGGACAAGATCATTGCCGGCATGATCACCATCGGCCTGCTTGGCCTGGCGATCGACGTCGCCATGGACCGCCTGAACAACCACCTGCTGCGCTGGCACCGCGGCCTGGAGAGCTGAATGAGCGCTGCACATATTGAAATCAAGGGCGTCAGCAAGGTATTCGGCACCTCGGTGGTGGCGCTGCAGGGCATCAACCTGGAGATCCCGCGCGGCCAGTTCGTCTGCCTGCTGGGCCCTTCGGGCTGCGGCAAGTCGACGCTGCTGAACGCCATTGCCGGCTTTTCGCCGCCGACCAGCGGCAGCATCATCGCCGACGGCAAGCCGGTGGCCGACCCGGGTCCGGAACGCGGCATGGTGTTCCAGGAGTACGCGCTGTTCCCGTGGATGACGGTGGCCGACAACGTGGCCTTTGGGCTTGAAATCAAGGGCATGCCGAAGGCCGACATCGCTGCCACGGTCGACCGGCTGCTCAAGACCCTGTCGTTGCAGGACTTCCGCAACCGCTTTCCGAAAGACCTGTCGGGCGGCATGCGGCAGCGGGTGGCGATTGCGCGCGTGCTGGCGCTCGATTCGCCGATCATGCTGATGGACGAGCCCTTCGGCGCGCTCGATGCGCTGACCCGGCGCAACCTGCAGGACGAACTGTTGCGCATCTGGGCCGAACTGAAGAAGACCATCATCTTCGTCACCCACAGCATCGAGGAAGCGATCTACCTGGCCGACCGCATCGTGGTCATGACGTACCGCCCCGGCACGGTCAAGCGCGACATCCTGGTCGACATGCCGCGCCTGCGCGATCCGTCGGCGCCGGAATTCAATGCCCTGAAGCGCGAGCTGGGGCAGCTGGTGATGGAAGAACAACAACGGCACCATAACGACGAGTTGCGCGCTGCTGCTGTCGACTAACGGCAGTGTTAAACTTACCGGATGCAAACTTACTTCCTGCTCGCAGCAACGCTGCTTTACCTGATTTGTGGTTTCCTCCCGTCGCGTAAATCCGTGCCGATCGCCGCACTGACGGCCGGCGCGTGGCTGCTGCACGGGGCGGCGTTGTGGGTCGACGTGATGCTGCCCGGTTCGCTGCGCATCGGTTTTGCCACCATGCTGTCGTCGGCGCTGTGGATTTCGGTCGGCGCCTACTGGCTGGAAAACCAGAACTTCCCGCTGGACGGGCTGCGCCGCATCGTGATGCCGGTGGCCGCACTGGCGGTGGCGCTGCAGGCCGGCTTCCCCGGTTCGCTGGTGCCGACGGCCGGCCGCTCGGTCATGCTGGGCTGGCACATCGCCATCGCCACGCTGGCCTACAGCACGCTGACCATCGCCGCCTTCCACGCCGTGCTGATGGCGCTGCAGGAGTCGCGCCTGCACACGCGCAGCGACAGGCCGGGCTTTTTTGCCACGGCGCTGGACCAGCTGCCGGCCCTGCTGACGATGGAAAAGCTGCTGTTCCGCCTGATCGGCTTCGGCTTCGTGCTGCTCAGCCTGACCGTCCTGTCGGGCATCGTGTTCAGCGAAGAATTGTTTGGCCGGGCGCTGAAGTGGGACCACAAATCGGTCTTCACCCTGCTGTCCTGGGTCCTGTTCGCCGCCTTGCTGGCCGGCCGTCATTTCCGCGGCTGGCGCGGCAAGACGGCCCTCAGCTTCACGCTGGCGGGCTTTGCGACCCTGCTGCTGGCCTATGTCGGCAGCCGTTTTGTACTGGAAGTGGTTTTACATCGAGGTTTGGCATGACACGTATCCTGTTCTGGCTGGCGCTGGTGTTCCTGGTGGTCGCCGCCATTCGCAGCAAATTGCGCAAGATGAGCGGCCCGCAGCAAGGCGGCCAATCGCCTGCGCCGCAGCAGCCGCGCGCGGCCGACCCGCAGCAGGCTGAGAAGATGCTGCAATGCGCCCATTGCGGCGTGCACTTCCCTGCTTCCGAAAACGTGCCCGCCAACGGCCGTGACTACTGCTGCGCGGCACACGCCCCGCATTAAGCCTCAGCGTGTTCGCCCGTCTCCACACCCTCTCGGCCGCCTCGCGCGACACCTTCTGGCGCTCGCTGAAAGCGCTGGGCGCGACCCGTATCGTCATTGCCGCGCTCCTGATGCTGTACTTCAGCGCCGGCAAGACCTTTGCCGAGCTGTCGGTGCAGGTGTGCACCGTCTATCTGGTCACGGCTGTCGCGATGCAGGTGCTGGCCTTGCGCTGGCGCCGCCACTTCATGCTGCAGCTGATGTCGCAGGTGGCTTGCGACCTGACCTGCATTTCGCTGCTTTATCTTGCGGCCGGCGGCCTGCGCTCCGGACTGGGCATCCTGTACCTGTTCCCGCTGGCCGGCTGCGCCATCCTGGCGCCGCTGGTGCTGGCGCTGTTCAGCGCTTCGCTGGCCACCCTGTTCATGCTGGCCCACAGCACCTACCTCGCCATTGGCGCGGAAGACTCGCTGGTGCTGCAGGCCGGCTTGTACGGTGTTGCCTGGTTTGCCGTCGTGCTGGTGGTGAACCGCATGGCGGCGCGCCTGATCGGCCAGGAAGAACTGGCTGCCCAGCGCGGCATCGAAATTGGCGTGCAGCAGGCTGTCAACCGCTTGGTGATCGCGCATTCGGCCGACGGCATCCTGGTGGTAGGAGCGGATGGCACTATCCATATGAGCAATCCGGCAGCGCAGCAAATGCTGGGGGGGCCTGCGCAGATGCTGGACGGCGCTGCCCTGCAGCCGATTTCGCTTGCTTATGAAGCCTGGCGCAGCGATCCGCAGCAGGCCAGCGCCTTCATCACCATCAAGCCCTTCGAGGACCCGGAGCAGGACGACACGGTAGCCGCCTGGAGTTCGCGGCGCGACGTGGCACTGCACCTGAAACTGCGCTTCGCCGCCGCCGATACCAACGGCCTGGATGTGGAACGCAATGTGATCTTCCTGGAAGACGTGACCGGCATCGAGGAAAAGGCGCAGCAGCTCAAGCTGGCCTCAATGGGCCGCCTGACGGCCAGCATCGCGCATGAAGTGCGCAATCCTTTGTCGGCCATCGGCCACGCCAATTCGCTGCTGGAAGAGGACCTGCAAACGCCGGTGCACAAGCGCCTGCTGAGGATCATCAGCGACAATGTGGCGCGCGTGAACCGCATGGTGGAAGATATCCTGCAACTGTCGCGCAAAGCGCAAAGCCACCATGAACCGCTGGAACTGGAAGCCTTCCTCAACGAATTGAAGGTGGAGTTCGACGAAACCCATAAGCTGGACCGCAAGATCGTTTGCCTGGGTGGCATGCGCGAGGCGATGGTGCGCTTCGACCCGCTGCATTTGCGCGAAGTGCTGATCAACCTGCTCAACAACGCGGTGCGCTATGCCAGCGGCACGCCGGCCAGCATCCGCGTCTTCCTCGTGCAGGTGGCCGGCCGGCCACTGGAACTGCACGTGCAGGACGACGGACCCGGCATTTCGCCGCAGGTGCGGGCCCACCTGTTCGAGCCGTTTTATACAACATCAAGCAAGGGAACGGGCCTGGGCCTGTATCTGGCGCGTGAATTGTGCTTGAATAACGATGCCATGCTGGATTACGAGCACCGCTTCGAAGCCAGCGTGACAGAGGGCGGCGCACGCAAATCGAGCGGCCGCTTTGTAATTACATTTGCGAAAAACACATGACTTCTCCACGTGTCCTGGTCGTTGACGATGAAGCCGACCTGCGCGAATTGCTGGAAATTACCCTGTTGAAGATGGGGCTGGACGTGGACAGCACCGAGACCCTTCAGCAAGCGCGCCAGCTCTTTGCCGAAAAAGATTATCAACTGGTGCTGACCGATATGCGCCTGCCCGACGGCCTGGGGCTGGACCTGGTGCGCGATGTGGCGGCCAGCGGCAAGAATATCCCGATTGCTGTCGTGACAGCCTTCGGCAGTGCCGAGAATGCCGTAGTGGCGCTGAAGGCGGGCGCTTTCGACTACGTGAGCAAGCCGGTGCAGCTGGAACAGCTGCGCGTGCTGGTGCAGTCGGCCTTGAAGGTGAGCGAGCCGGCGCCAGCTGCCGCCCCTGCGCGCGGCCAGCAGCAAAGCCGGTTGCGCGGCAGTTCGGCGGCAATCCAGGCCCTGCGCGCCCAGATTGCGCGGCTGGCGCGTTCGATGGCGCCGATTGCCATCAATGGCGAATCGGGCAGCGGCAAGGAGCTGGCGGCGCGCGAAATCCATGCCCAGAGCTCGCGCGCGGACAAGCCTTTCATCGCCGTCAACTGTGGCGCCATTCCGGAAGCCCTGATGGAGGCCGAGTTCTTCGGCTACCGCAAGGGCGCCTTCACCGGCGCAGCCGACGAGCGCGATGGCTTCTTCCAGGCGGCCAACGGCGGCACGCTGATGCTGGACGAGGTGGCCGACCTGCCGCTGGCGATGCAGGTCAAGCTGCTGCGCGCGATCCAGGAGCGGCGCGTGCGCAAGATCGGCGCCACGGCCGAGGAGCCGGTCGACGTGCGGATCATCTCCGCCACCCACAAGAACCTGGAAAAGCTGGTGGAGGAGGGCCTGTTCCGGCAGGACTTGTTCTACCGCCTGAACGTGATCGAGCTGCGCCTGGCGCCGTTGCGCGAGCGGCTCGACGACCTGGATGAACTGGTCGAGGCCATCCTGGCGCGGCTGGGCAGCTTCGAACACAAGGTGGTGCTGGCGCCCGGTGTGCTGGAAGTCTTGAAGGGGTATTCTTTCCCGGGCAATGTGCGGGAGCTGGAGAATATCCTGGAACGCGCACTGGCGTTCTCCAACGATGGCGTGATTTCGGCGGAAGACCTGGCGCTGAAGGGCGGCTCGCTGCCGCCGGCTGCGCCAGCTGCTCCCGCCAGCACGGCGGCCGCCCAGCCAGCGGCCCAGCCATCCAGCCCTGCTGCAAGTCCGGCCGCCAGCGCAGCGCCGGCAGCAAGCGAGCCAGCCGAAGTCCCCGCAGTGGAGGCGGCGCCGGCCAGCGAGCCAGCCATGCCGCCATTGCCGGTGTTCGACGTCCTGCCAAGCAACCTGCCAGCCTACCTGGAGGCGGTCGAGCGCTCCATCATCACGCGCGCCCTGGCCCAGACCAACTACAACCGCACCCAGGCTGCCCAGCTTTTGGGCATCAGCTTCCGCCAGCTTCGCTACCAGATGCAGAAGCTGAACATCCAGGACCCAGTCTAGCGGTGCGCAGCGGCGGCGCAGCCGCCGCCCGATTGGTCTATAATCCCGGTCCGCCGCGAAAACCCCCTTGAAAGTTGTAGCGTTTTCGCCAATGCACAAGCCCGTGCTGCATCGCAACATTGCTTATTAAATCAGCACCGAAAAAGCTGTGTTAGTGCTTGCTCACCGCCGATCGCCTGTACTGATCGGCCATATCAAAAGTCAATAAGAAAACGTGGTCTAAACGAAAAAATTTCACCTTGTACGATCTGGATCCCGTCACTACAATTAGTGGACGGAATTCGTTGGTCCACTAGATATAGTGGCCATAAACAAATACTGAATACGCGGAGCATAAATGCAATCTACTCAAGATATTTCCACCACTCAGGCGCCTCAAGTGCCTGTTTCCGCTGGCGAAACTGCTGGCGGCGTCGCTGTTTCCGCTAGCCAAATGGCCGACTACCGCATCATCCGCCGCAACGGCGCCGTGGTCGCTTTCGAGCCATCCAAGATTGCCGTGGCAATGACCAAGGCCTTCCTGGCAGTAAACGGCGGCCAGGGTGCGGCTTCCGCCCGCATCCGCGAACTGGTGGAAGAACTGACCAAGAACGTGGTGGGCGCCCTGATGCGCCGCCAGCCAGCCGGCGGCACCTTCCATATCGAAGACGTGCAAGACCAGGTTGAACTGGCCCTGATGCGCTCCGGCGAACACGACGTGGCACGCTCCTACGTGCTGTACCGCGCCAAGCACATGGAAGAACGCCGCCTGAAGAAAGAGGCAGCCGGCGCCACCGCCACCGCCGAACCGCAGATCAACGTGACCGAGAACGGCGTGGCCCGTCCGCTGGTGATGCAGGAAGTGCGCGACCTGATCGGCGCAGCCTGCAAGGGCCTGGAAAAGCACGTCGATGCCGACGCCATCCTGGCCGAAACCGTGAAGAACCTGTACGACGGCGTGCCGGTCGAAGAACTGCACAAGTCCGCCATCCTGGCTGCCCGCGCGCTGATGGAAAAGGACCCTGCCTACTCCCAGGTGACCGCCCGCATCCTGCTGCACACCATCCGTAAGGAAGTCTTCGGCAAGGAAGTGCCGCAAGCCGGCGCCGCTGCCGCCTACATCGAGTACTTCCCGCAGTACATCGCCAAAGGCATCGCCGCTGAACTGCTGAACGAAGAACTGGGCAAGTTCGACCTGGCCAAGCTGGCCAAGGCCCTGGTGGCCGACCGCGACCTGCAGTTCGGCTACATCGGCCTGCAAACCCTGTACGACCGCTACTTCCTGCACGTGCGCGATGTGCGCATCGAAATGCCGCAGGCCTTCTACATGCGCGTCGCGATGGGCCTGGCCCTGAACGAAACCGACCGCGAAGCACGCGCCATCGAGTTTTACAACCTGCTGTCGACCTTCGACTTCATGTCGTCGACCCCGACCCTGTTCAACTCCGGCACCCAGCGTTCGCAGCTGTCCTCCTGCTACCTGACCACCGTGTCCGACGACCTGGAAGGCATCTACGACGCCATCAAGGAAAACGCACTGCTGGCCAAGTTCGCCGGCGGCCTGGGCAACGACTGGACCCCTGTGCGCGCCCTGGGCGCCCACATCAAGGGCACCAACGGCAAATCGCAAGGCGTGGTTCCATTCCTGAAAGTGGTGAACGACACCGCCGTGGCAGTGAACCAGGGCGGCAAGCGCAAAGGCGCCGTCTGCGCCTACCTGGAAACCTGGCACATGGACATCGAGGAATTCCTCGACCTGCGCAAGAATACCGGCGACGACCGCCGCCGCACCCACGACATGAACACCGCGAACTGGATTCCGGACATGTTCATGAAGCGCGTGATGGAAAAGGGCACCTGGACCCTGTTCTCGCCATCCGACGTGCCTGACCTGCACGACAAGTTCGGCAAGGAATTCGAAGAAGCTTACCTGGGCTACGAAGCCAAGGCAGCCAACGGCGAACTGCGCCTGTTCAAGAAGATCGAAGCGCTGGACCTGTGGCGCAAGATGCTGTCGATGCTGTTCGAAACCGGCCACCCATGGATTACCTTCAAGGATCCTTGCAACATCCGTTCGCCGCAGCAGCACGTGGGCGTGGTGCACTCCTCGAACCTGTGCACCGAGATCACCCTGAACACCAATGAAGACGAAATCGCCGTCTGCAACCTGGGTTCCGTGAACATGCCTGCCCACATGAAGGAAGGCAAGATCGACCACGTCAAGCTGCAGAAGACCATCCGCACCGCAATGCGCATGCTGGACAACGTCATCGACATCAACTACTACGCCGTCGAGAAAGCACGCAACGCCAATATGCGCCACCGTCCGGTCGGCCTGGGCGTGATGGGCTTCCAGGACTGCCTGCACATGATGCGCGTGCCATACGCCTCGATGGAAGCGGTGAACTTCGCCGACACCTCGATGGAAGCCGTGTGCTACTACGCCTACCTGGCGTCGACCGAGCTGGCGGAAGAGCGCGGCCGTTACGAATCGTACGAAGGCTCCCTGTGGTCGCGTGGCATCCTGCCGCAAGACTCCGTGCGCCTGCTGGCGGAACAGCGCGGCGGCTACCTGGAGCAGGACCTGTCGTCCGCGATGGACTGGACCCCGGTGCGTGAACGTATCGCCAAGTTCGGCATGCGCAACTCGAACTGCGTCGCGATCGCCCCGACCGCAACCATTTCGAACATCATCGGCGTGTCGGCTTGCATCGAACCGACCTTCCAGAACCTGTACGTGAAGTCCAACCTGTCCGGCGAATTCACCGAAATCAACGCCTACCTGGTGCGCGACCTGAAGGCACGCGACCTGTGGGACGAAGTGATGATCGCCGACCTGAAATACTTCGACGGCTCGCTGAGCAAGATCGACCGCGCACCGCAAGACCTGCGCGACATCTACGCCACCGCGTTCGAAGTGTCGCCAACCTGGCTGGTGGAAGCAGCATCGCGCCGCCAGAAGTGGATCGACCAGGCACAGTCGCTGAACATCTACATGGCAGGTGCTTCCGGCAAGAAACTGGACGAAACCTACAAGCTGGCATGGCTGCGCGGCCTGAAGACCACCTACTACCTGCGTACCATTGCAGCGTCGCACATGGAGAAATCCACCACCCGCACCGGCGCCCTGAACGCCGTGTCCGCGAACGTGCCGGATGCCCCAGCAGCAGTGACTGCCGAGGTAACCGAAGGCGCCGCCTGCTACCTGCGTCCTGGTGACCCAGGTTTCGAGGAATGCGAAGCCTGCCAGTAATACAATAGTCATAGTTAGAACCGGTAAACCTGTGCAAAGTCCGCGGCTGTAACAATACCGCTGGCCGTCGAGCAGCCGGTGTCAGACCCTGCGGGTCTGACACCGGTTTACCGGTTTAAAAAGAGTCAATCTAAGAGGAAAAAACAAATGCTATCCTGGGATGATGAAGCCGCGGCCGCACCGCGCCAAACCCCACCACCGGGCGCCACCGCCGAAGCCACTGCAGAACAAGTCGCCCTGCGCGTGAACGCCGACGACAAGCGCGTCATCAACGGCCAGACCGACGTCAACCAGCTGGTCCCGTTCAAGTACAAATGGGCCTGGGACAAATACCTGGCCGGCTGCGCCAACCACTGGATGCCGCAGGAAGTGAACATGCAGCGCGACATCGAGCTGTGGAAGAACCCGAACGGCCTGTCCGAAGACGAGCGCCGCCTGGTCAAGCGCAACCTGGGCTTCTTCGTCACCGCCGACTCGCTGGCAGCGAACAACATCGTGCTGGGCACCTACCGCCACATCACCGCTCCTGAGTGCCGCCAGTACCTGCTGCGCCAGGCCTTCGAAGAGGCGATCCACACCCACGCCTACCAGTACATCGTCGAGTCCCTCGGCCTGGACGAGCAGGAAATCTTCAACGCCTACAACGAAGTAGCGTCGATCCGCGACAAGGACCAGTTCCTGATCCCGTTCATCAACGTGCTGACCGACCCTGCGTTCAAGACCGGCACCATCGAGACCGACCAGCAGCTGCTGAAGTCCCTGATCGTGTTCGCCTGCCTGATGGAAGGCCTGTTCTTCTACGTTGGCTTCACCCAGATCCTGGCGCTGGGCCGCCAGAACAAGATGACCGGCGCCGCCGAGCAGTACCAGTACATCCTGCGCGACGAATCGATGCACTGCAACTTCGGTATCGACCTGATCAACACCATCAAGCTGGAAAACCCGCACCTGTGGACCCCAGCCTTCAAGGAAGAGATCAAAGGCCTGTTCCTGCAAGCCGTCGAACTGGAATACCGTTACGCGGAAGACACCATGCCACGTGGCGTGCTGGGCCTGAACGCAGCCATGTTCAAGGGCTACCTGCGCTTCATCGCCAACCGCCGCGCCACCCAGATCGGCTTGGAAACCCTGTTCGACCAGGACGAGAATCCATTCCCATGGATGTCGGAAATGATCGACCTGAAGAAGGAACGCAACTTCTTCGAAACCCGCGTCACCGAGTACCAGACCGGCGGCGCGCTGAGCTGGGATTAATTGAAAATACGAACCCCGACCTTATCGTCGGGGTTTTTTTTTGCCATCCTAAACAAGAACAATGGTAAATACCTTGTCGCCAGAAGAGGTGATGTCGATCCACGAAGTGCTTGCGGCCGATTTTGCGAGAGCCGCTGATCCTATTAGCCCAGCTGGCGTGAAATCAGAGCATTTGCTCGAGTCCGCGGTTTCCCGCCAACACACTGGCTATCGCGGCAAACTGAAGTACGATACGCCAACATTAAGTGCTGCAGCCTTGACTTACGGGGTATGTTGCAATCACCCCTTTCATAATGGCAATAAACGAACTGGACTAGTGTCGTTGCTCTGTCACCTAGACAAGAACAACTTCACTTTCAATGAGAACGTTGAGCACGATCAACTCTATGAGTTCATGCTTAAGGTAGCAAGTCACGGATTCTCTAATTCACCGAGTACTGCAACCGACCAATCGGATCATGAAGTAGGAGAAATGGCTCGATGGATTCGAAAGCGGATTAGAAGAGTTGAGTCAGGGGAAAGGCCAGTTACGTATCGAGAGCTTCGTACAATTTTGCAGGACCATGGATATTTCTTGGAAGACCCGCACGACAACACAATCGACGTTGTTAAATATGAAGATGTGAAAAGCTGGCTAGGCCTGAAAACTACCAAGCAACGCATTCGCATCCAACGCATGTCTTGGCCTGGCGAAGGACGTGTTGTCGGAAGAGGTCTGCTGCGTGACTTAAGGCGACGTTGCAACCTTTCCGAAGAACAGGGTGTTGATAGCAAAATGTTCTACGCTAAAGCCCACCCGATCGATCACTTTGTTTCAAAATATCGCGGTACATTGCGGCGATTGGCTAAGGTTTGATTGTGTATCCTTGCCCAATTTTCAATAGCAACGACGCCAGCTTGCATTCGAAGCCTCGCAGAACTGTTGGCAGAGTGTATCCATATTTTTGGCGGTGAGAATTGTCGCAAATGCATGGCCTCCTCGATCCACGCAATAACGTCGTATCCGGTTCCCCGAGCATCATCGCCTAAATCGTGGTCAAGGCTTACTTCAGTAACGGTACCAGTAAGTAGTAGTTCATAAACTTCGTCAGGCCAATGCGTTCTAACCCATCCGGGCGGCGCTTGCCTTACGTCGTCAAGGTAAATTTTCATGTCGCCCGCCCCCGTCATGTCTGGTGCAGCAAGTGGCGCGTACTAAGTGATCTTCCGTTGAGAATAGCACTCGCGAGTCCGCGACGGCGCTCTTGCTGCACTTTTTTCGACTGCCAAGGCTACCGTCAATCTCCAAAGTTTTCAATACGCTTGCTCAAAGGGACCGATGAAAGCCGAATTCTTGAGTGTCGACAGCACGTACTGCGCCAGGCAATCGACGAGGCGATCTACAACGCACCTACGAGTACATCGTCGAGTCCCGGGGCCTGGACGAGCAGGAAATCTTCAACGCCTACAACGAAGTAGCGTCGATCCGCGATATTGGTAAGAGGGCAGGATACCCAACAAATATAGTGTGTGCCTCTAACTGACATCCCCGTGAAACCACGAATTATTCGAGCTTCGAAGCGACCATGAAGGTAAAGTCTTCAAACTGACAGACCTGCCAAGCCAATTCTTCCTGACCTGTAAAAAAGTCGGTGTATCCTGCCGAGGGAATCATAACCTTCTAATAGCTCGGAATCAACGCTTTCTTTTCCAAATGATTCGCTAAATCCGCTGAGTTCCAAGTAGTGAACCATGGATGCTTCAAGAATTTTTGCGCAAGATCGGTCAACAGGGGATCGTCGATCTTTGACAATCCCAAATAAGTTCTTAGATTGCTTAGCCACTTTTTCCTTTGATCGCAGTCTATGTAAGGGCACGCAAGCAAATCTAATAGCAGATGAAGCTTTTCGGAGTTCATTTTGAGGTCTTGAAGTGAGCTAAGTTTCTGCTTTGCAGCTTTCAAAAGGCGGCTTTTCTCTCTCGAGTATGAGCCATGCACATCGTCTCCAATATAATACAAAAGCGACGTGATCTCGAAATAAGATATTCTTTCGCTATCACGTCCACCAATAACTTTTTGCAAAAGATCTCTTGAGATGAGATGGTTTTCGCCAAGCTCACGAATTGCGATCAAGATATTCAATGCTTCGATAGGAACTGCGCTAGAAGCTTTTTCCGAAATACTAATGAAATTCGAACTTTCAAAAAATTCGATCGCGAGGACATAAATATGGCTTTTTAGTGCAAGGACCTCATCTGGTAGTTCTTTTTCGAAATACCCTATTGCTCGGTTAATACAAATTCCAATCTTAACGGAATTTGCCACCGTTGGATGGATAGTGTATAGGTGGAAAATCAAATCCAACATCAAGAAAGCGAGATTTTTTAGCCGGGTTGCAGCGCGATCAGGCTCGTTGCCGGATACATATTGGTCGCAAGTCTTAATGAGTAGATTGGCTGAGCTTGCCAAGATATAGCCGGAAACCAATGCATAAGAACTTGGTGAATCCAAACATATTGATTTTATTTCCTGAAGGAAAGCGTTCATCAGCGACTGGCGATTAAATATAAACTTGGCTTGTCTTGATTGCGTGCCATCCTCAGTTTGAGCGAGGCTCGTAACAGAATCTGTGAATCCTTTAAACTTCGCTTTAGCGAGAGAAATTGCCTTGGATTGAATCGTAATAAAAGGCCGCGCCTGCGAATGAGTTTTATTCAAATTCAGGCTAAATTTGAATTCTTTTAAGCAATCTGAAACTGTGCCGAGAATCAATTCATTAACTTTGTTGTCGTGTGAAAAAATTAATATATCGTCAACGTATCGCCGGATTGCATAATCGACCCCAAAAACAAGTTGAAGTTGCTCGAGGCGAGAAAAGACCATCTCGTCAACTTCTTGAAGAATGATTTCTGCAAAAATCCGACTGACTTCTGAGCCGATAACAATTCCGGCCGTTTCATTGTAGTTTGTGCTTTGCATTAGTCGATCAAATATTGAGGCAAATGCATTGCTAACGGACCGATGAGTTTTTGCAAACGGCTTATTTTTCTGCGCCCACGTTATTGAATGCGTGTACACGCTATCAAAACAGTGTGCTATATCGGTCGATGTGAAATGAAGAAATCTCTTTTCGAGTTTCCTGAATTCGGCTGAATCGTAAAAGTGGTGCAGCTTGGTATAGTTTCGATAAGTGAAATATGAATTCAAATATTTACTTCTTGACTCGTCCTTTGTAAGTGAAACCTTGCTGCTCCGGTAACGTCCGGAGCCCAATACTGACCGGGCATAGTATTTACCACCAACCTTTTCCGGCGACCGGACTGTGAACTTACTGCGATTGCATGATAGCAAGATTTGAGAATCGAAATTTTTATAGAAATCAATGAACTTTACTTGAGCGAACGGATGTATTAGCGATAGATGTCGAAACCCGTTCTCATCCTTTCTGATTTTAAAGGTGTACGGGATGGTGTAAGACTTCGGATCTGAGCTTGAAAACAGACTGGACAAAATTTCGCTGAAATAACTTTTTTTGTCGGTAAATTTTTTCCAATGCCAATAAAATCCAATGTTGGAGAATGTCAATGGGACGTCGAGTGTGAAGGTTTCTGTCAACAAGATTCTTGTGTGGTCCTCTTTTTTGACGCGCCTGCGAATACTCATTTTTTCCAGCACTCCTTTATTTCAAGAAGACGGCCATAAGAAAATTTATGAAAGGTCCTGCGATGAAAGCCATAGGTAAAGCTCAATCCTGCGAGCTCTTTGATTTGCACAGGAGTGAGCATTCGTCCGATCCGATGCGATAACGTGTGCTTCCGTGAAAAGATATATCCGCGGAGGGTTGAGTCGAGATCAGAAAGCATGCAATTGTTGAACTTGTTCTTCAATTCGTAGTTGTAGTATATCCCTGTCCGAATCTTAATGCCTGTGAATGAATCAGTAATGAGGTAATTTCCGGTGAGTGCTTTTAATCTGTCTTTTAACAGCGAAAAGTTACTACCTTTTGATCTGACGAAGGAGATAAATGAGTCATGAATCCGCGCTTTTATTTTATTGATCTTATCCTGGCTAATTTCAATTTCTATTTTCCGTCTAGGTTCGTGGAGGATAATATCTGAGATGGAATGGATGCCATGAATAGTGAACGAATAGCCTAGATAATTCAGTTTTTGCGTTTCTCCATTCTTTTGGGATACTCTCTGGATTGCACACTGTGTCCTTTTTCCGCTGCCAGGCCCATGAATTTGCAATGGGGATGGCAGGGCCGCTAACATTTCGTTAATTGCTGAGTGGCCAAGATCTTTTGATGTAAGTACGATAATATCATCCACGAAACGAGCATAATAAAATATTTCAGGATGAGACTTGATGTTTTTGTCAAAGTCACGTAATACGAATTCTGCTAATACAGAACTTATCCCAAGCCCCCGCGGCAATCCCAGGACGCCAAGCCTCTTTAATTCGTCAAACAGCGCTGCTAGCAAGATAATCGTGTGCTGTGAGCACGTATTATCATTGAGCAATTTCGGAATGATCGCATCGCGATTTACGGATTCAAAGAATGACTGTATATCGGCTCTGTGAACATGAGCCGGATAGTCTTCCTTCAGGATGGCTGTCAGGTTGCGGACTATCGAATGCCGGTTGGGAAATCGGATGCCATAATTGGATCTAATGTTTCGTGCGATCAGTCTGGCTGTTAATTCTGCGTGCAAAGTACCAAAGCGGTATGCGTCCTTGCCGCGTACTTGGATCTTTTTGACTGAACCACGAAATACTTTGTTGCCAGAAATTCTTTCTGCTGCTTCCGCACCTAACTTCGCACGCTCAGTTGCAATTCCCAGCTGTGGATGTCGTTGTATATCCCTATATTGGATGCGACGGGTTAGATTCTTTTGGGTAAAAGGATAATCGATCATGTTGCCCCTCGGCTGAACTTGCTTCTTACCAATTGTAAGCGCGAAAGTGAGGGAGATAAACTTCTTTTTATCTTGTCGTAAGTGGTAGGCTAACTATATTAGCCATTCGCCGATGCGGGAGGTGAAGATGCGGCATAGATGTGTTGGATTGAAAGCGCCGATGTTTGAAGGGGGATATGCGCCGCCGCACCCCAGATCGGCCTTGAAAGCTTCTTCGACCGAGACGAGAATTCATTTCAATGGGTGTTGGAAATGATTGACCGAAAGAATGAACGCAACTTTCTTCGAAATCCTCGTCGCCGAGTAGCTGACCGGTGGCGCGCTGAGCTGGGACTAATCCCCAGCATTAGCGACGCCATTCATGGCGTGATGAACCTTAATGCCACGTGGTGAGAGCTGAGGGGCTTTGCATTTTGAACTGATCTCAAATTGAGGCAGCGTATCTACGGGTTCATCATGGCCCTTGCAACGGTAGTATCAATACTCGGCACATTGCCCTTTTTGCGGCATTACGACCTGGCGGGGTCGGGCGCCTTGCTGGGCGATGGGCTGTAGCTGTTTGTTTGGGGCTTTGGCTTGCTCGGCGTATTCCTTTGCTTTATGGCCGATGCGGCGGTGAGCGGCTCTTTGCACCGTTTGCGTTTGGATGGTATATGGTGGCAGTCGTTTGGGACGCAGTACGCAATGCCTGTCCCGACGACATCGCTTGCGCCCGTGAGACTAACGATCATGCGGCGCTTCTCGGCATCTGCCTGTTGTTGGCGGCGGCCTTTTTCGCTTACGAAAAATACCGGGGACGGCTGCCGGCAGCTGGGCGCGCGGTCGCGAACGAAGTGGCCCAGGTATTGTTAGTGATATGGTCCATCGCACTGCTGCTGGCCGCGATCTCAGTGAACAGTTCTATCCCTGTTGCAAAAGTACAGGCGCTGAAAAGTCCCCTTCCAGCATTTATTGGTGAACTCCAACACGCAGCGCTGAGCGTGCGGCATGCATATATCACCGTTCCGATCCACTTATCGCAAGGCCAGCGATAGCCGAGGTGCGGAAATCTTCGGTGGCACCCGACTGCGTCAGCAGACCCACCACGTGGTCAAGGATGCAGGAATCCGAGCGCGAGTATGCTGCCTGGGAAAAGGCACAGCGTGAAAAGAAGGCGGTTCCTGCCGAGGGAGAAGGCACAGCGGAATCCAGCACTGAGGAAGAGGGCGGTGGCGATGAATAAGTGCCGCCACGTTGCACCCAGCTGACATGGTCTTATCGTACCGATCCGGTGAACGATTCGACTTTCACGCCGCTGTACATCGCGAGCAAGGCGGGCATGCGGGAAGGCGTGCAGGTCGAGGCGAAGAACTGGAAGGTGATGTTCGATCCAAAGAGCCATACCTACCTGATGCCGGAGGAGTTGAAGTACGTGGGCTCCTGAAGCCGCACAGGCCCCTAACGGAACTGGGCCAGGATTCGTGCCAGCGTGCCGTCCTTGACGGCAGCAGCGATCGCGCGATTCGCCTCTTCCAGGCTGAGAGTGCCCTTGCGTGAGACCGCGCAGCGGGTGTTGAAACTTGCCGCGGGCAAGGGCGGGTGCAGCTTCAGTGGCACGGCGCGCAAGCGCTGGCGGTATTCGAGAACGCCGCGCGCAATTAGGATGTGGTGCACGCGTCCGCGCGCCAGTTTTTCGAGATTGATTTCCATATTGGGCGAGTCATCGCGTACGAAGCCTCGGCCCAGGATCTTTTCGATTTCGGGATGCTGGTAGCCGAGGATGGTGCCGATTGGCTGGCGGTTCAACTCGGCGATCGAGGCAGGCTGCCGCTCGCGCGCATCCGTGACCAGGACTTCCTCCGCTGTGAAGACGGGCTCGGACCACAGGAAATCGCCCTCGATCCATTCCGGCGTGTACCCACAAAGAATGTCAGCCTGGCCTTCCTGCAAGGCTTTGGAGATGCGTTTGCGCGGCAGGAGCAGAAAGCGCAGCCCACGTCCTGTGCCGCGCGCCAGCGCTTCGCCCAGCATCTTGTGAACTCCGTCGATCAGCCGTCCGTCTTCAAAACGCGCCATCGGCATATCGGCCGCGCGGTCGACCATGACCACCAGCTCGCCGCACCATCCGCGCAGGGCAACCAGGAAACAGCCAGCAAAAATGGTTAAGCGGGACAGGGTCATAGTCGTGATCGCAGCGAGCGCTTGTTCAGTCACTTTTATGACGGAAGCTGGAGGTGCGCACGGCTGAAATCAGTTTTCATTAACTTTTGTATAATTGCGCGTCTACCAATATTGCCGCGATACAACATGGAAGAAAACACGACACCAGAACAACCGCAGCGCGCCAGGAAACTGGGCCGCATCGCCATCTATATTTTTGCCGCAGTTGGTTTGCTGTTCTCGGTGTTGATCGCGGTCGTGGCGCTGAAAGGGAAACCGCAAGCCGCGCGCACGTTCGACGCGAATGAAGCGATTGAAGGCGTCATGACGCGCAACTATGGCAAGTACTCGGAGTCACAGCAAGGCTGGCTCTACGTCGACGAAACGAGCCGCCTGACTTACCTGGTGACCGTTGTGCAGCAGAAGAAGGTGGATGGCAAGGAAGGCGATGAGCTCTACCTGGTTACCAGCGGCCGTGCCATTGCACCGATGGATGAAGAAGATTCGTTCTATGGAGTGTTCCAGCTGCGCTACCGCGATGGCCAGCTTTATGAATACAGCGATCCGCGCCGTCCGAGCGGTGTCGATCCGGTGACCCCGGAGCGCGTGCATTTCGAAGCCTTGAGTGCCAACGTGTGGGGATGGGTGGTGAAGACCATCTCCAACGAATCCGGTGTGGGCGAACATTTCACCACCACCAGCAACGTCGTCCTGGCGCCGCGCAATGAGCAGATCGCCGTGCTGACCGAATTCACTGCGGCTTTCCAGGTGCTGGGTGGTGGCGACTGCAAGGAAACCGAAAGCCTGTACGCAGCTTGGGAAAAGGAAAAGGGTGCAAAGAAGGCGGCTGCGCCGGCCGAGGGCGAGGGCGAGGGCGAGGGCGCGCAGGAAGCCTCCAGCACGGAATCTGACGAGGAATACGAAATCGTTCCGCCGCGCTGCACGCAACTGCAATGGTCTTATCGTACCGATCCGGTGACCGATTCTACTTTCACTCCGCTGTACATAACGCGCAAGGCCGGCATGCAAGGTGGCGCAAAGGTCGACGCGAAAACATGGAAGGTGATGTTCGACCCCAAGAGCTACACCTACCTGATGCCGGATGAGTTGAAGAACGTCGGCAGCTAAAGCCGAAAGCGCGAGCGTAACTGCCGGGCACGGATTGAGTTGTCCCGCATTGTGTGCAATGATGGCACGCAAATTGACGCGAAGGAATCCATGCTGCTGCGCACGCTTTTCTGTCTTTTCCTGCTCACGCTTAGCCAACTAAGCTATGCCCTACAAGCGGCCACGCCGACGGCCCAAACAGAGGTGCCGGCCGCGCGCCTGGCGGTCGGCAACCGGACCGTCTTCGTCTTCCGCTCGATGCTGAGCGGCTATACCCCGCAAGACCGCGCCGATGCTGCGGAAAAACGCCTCGAACGCGCATTGGCGCAAGGCGGCCCGCAGCAGGCCAGCATCCGTTCGATTGCCGAGGGCACGCAAGTGCTGCTGGACGGCTCGCTGCTGTTCCTGGTCGCCCCCGGCGACGTCAACGCCCTGGCGGGCGATACCACCGACCTCCTGGCTCAGGAAAGTGCGGCGCAACTGAACAAGGCGCTGCTGGAGCGCCGCGAGCAGCGCAGCCCAGCCTATCTCGCGCAAGCACTGGCCCTGTGCGCGCTGGCGACGGGCGCGCTGTTATTTTTCCTGTGGGTGCTGGCAGCGCTGCGCCGCCAGGCCCGGCGCCGGCTTGAAGCGATCCTGGGCCGGCGCCTGGCGCAGGTTCGCGTGCGCAATGTGCGCGTGCTCGATGCCGAACACCTGGTTCATTTCATGCGCCTTACCATGGATGTGCTGGTCTGGTTCCTCGGGCTGCTGGCAGCTTACGTCTGGCTGGCCTTTGTCCTGGCGCGGATTCCTTTTGCGCGCAACTGGGGCGAACGCTTGCAGCAGTTCCTGCTCGATACCGCCGCCGATATAGGCAGCAACGTGGCTGGCGCCATTCCCGGCCTGCTGCTGGTCGTCGTGATTGCTGTCCTGGCCCGTCTTGCCACTGTCACGCTGGCTTCCTTTTTCAAGCGCATCGAACGCGGCGAACTGCATTTCGGCTGGCTCGATCGCGACACGGCGGTGCCGACGCGTCGCCTGGGAACCGTGGTGATCTGGCTGTTTGCGCTGGCCATGGCATATCCCTATTTGCCGGGGGCGCACACTGCGGCGTTCCAGGGCGTGACGGTGCTGGCCGGGCTGATGCTGTCAATCGGTGCCTCGAGCATTGTCGGCCAGGGTGCGGCAGGGCTGATCCTCATGTACACACGGGCGCTGCGCAAGGGCGACTACGTCAGCGTCGGCGACGTGCAGGGGACGGTGGTGGAACCGGGGATCTTCGACACCCGCGTGCGCACCGGCATGGGCGTGGATGTGGCAATGCCGAATGCCTGGGTGCTCTCGAACACGATCAAGAATTACTCGCGCGCCGTACCGGGCGCCTATGTGCTGGATACCACGCTGACCATTGGCTACGACACACCTTGGCGGCAGGTCCACGCCATGCTGGAGGAGGCAGCGGCGACAACCGAGGGCGTTGCTGCCGAACCGCGGCCGTATGTGATCCAGAGCGCTTTGTCCGATTTCTATATCGAATACAAGCTCGTGGCCTGTTCGGTCCTGAGCTCGCCCAGCGGGCGCGCCGAGTTGATCAGCCTCCTGCACCAGAAGGTGGTCGACGTCTTCAACCGTGAAGGCGTCCAGATCATGTCGCCGCACTTCACCCAGGAGCCGCAGCAGCCGCAAATCGTGCCGCCTGCAAAGCAGGGGACCGCTTACTGACGGTGTTATCATGGCCGGCATAATTACATCATGCCGTGATATAAATATGCCGTCATTACCAGATTCGCTGTCCAAGGCCGACTTCATGGCCTTGTCCGAATTCCGCTACCAGATGCGGCGCTTCGAGCGCTTTTCCGAGAACGCCGCCCAGGCCGAGGGCATCACGCCGCTGCAGTACCTGCTGCTCCTGCATATCAAAGGCTTCCCCGGCCGCGAGTGGGCCACGGTCGGCGAGCTGGCCGAGCGCCTGCAAGCGCAGCAGCATGGTGTCGTCGCTCTGCTGGGCCGCTGCGAAGCGGCCGGGCTGGTGCAGCGCCGCCCCCATGCGCAAGACCGGCGCCGGGTCGAAGTTCACCTGCTGCCCGCAGGCGAAGAAGTGCTGGTGCGCCTGGCTGCTATCCACCGTGCCGAACTGCAGTCGCTGCATGGCGTTTTCACTGTCCCCAACCTGCCAAAAAAAGGATGAAAGCGCACGGCCCGTGCCGCGCATTCAGCGGGGAGCGGTCAACATTTTTTGCGGTTCCGCGAAGGGAGTGGGCGCCCAACGCAGCGGGAAACAATCATCGCGAAGATTGCGCTGGCCGCCAGTTAGCGTATTTGCGGTCAATCGCGGCCGAGGTACCGTCTTTCACCATGTCGGCCATGGCGGCCGACATCGCCGCAATCTGTGCATCCGGCACTGTCTTGTTGCAGGCCAGGTAGGCACGCGAGGTATGGAAGGTAAGGAGTGGCACGATCTTCCCCACCAGTCCCTCCTGTGCCAGCACTCCGTTGGCCAGTTGATGGCTGGTCGCCCATAAATCGATCCGGCCTCCAATCAGTTTGCGCGGGTTGGAAAAATTGTCCGGCGCCGCATCTACCTTGAAGCCGCGGTCCAGCAGGAATTGAGCGCGGACATCGCCGTTGTAGCCGCCGATGCGCAAGTTCCTGGCATCATCCAGCGTCGCCAGCCGGAATGGCGGATTGGCCAATCCATAAAACGTCCAGTCCACCTCGCGCAACGGGCCTACCCATTTGAACAAGGTCTCCCGCTCCGGCGTGCGCGAAGTGGAAAACACACAGGACCCGGGCGTGCGCAAGGCTAGTTCGTAGGCGCGGCGCCAGGCCATGATCTCGATGGTGTAGCTTATGCCGGCGCGCGCCATGATTTCCTTCACCTTGTCCGGTGATATGCCGATAACCCGCTCGCCTTCGCGCATGATGTCGGGCGGCGTGTACTCGGTAAACAGCTGAAGAGATCCCGCCGACGCAGCCAGAGGGAGCGCCAGGAGCATTGCGGCAAAGTGCAGCTTGGGAGCCATAGTCAGCCAATCATGTGCGTCTTGGCGGGCGAAGTCAATCAAAGTGACGGGCCTTACTTGTGTCCTCCAATAATTGCTGGTACAACATTACTAGTAGCGCAAATCCAACAATTAATCAGTAACTGGAGATCCACATGAAACGACGCGCCCTCATCACCGCAATGGCATGCCTGCCCCTGTTCGGCGCCGGCCTCGCGCAGGCAGAGACTTACCCTACCAAGCCGATCACCATGATCGTGCCGTTCGCCGCCGGCGGACCAACCGACACCGTGGCGCGCCTGCTGGCGCAGTCCATGGGCACCAAGCTGAAACAGCAGATCATCGTGGAAAACGTCGGCGGCGCCGGCGGCACGATTGGTGCGGCGCGCGCGGCCAAGGCGGCGCCGGATGGCTACACCATCTTCCTGCACCATATCGGCCACTCCACCGCGCCGGCCTTGTACCGCAAGCTGAGCTACAACGCGATCGACAGCTTCGAGCCAATCGGCCTGGTGACCGACGTGCCGATGACCCTGGTGGCGCGCAAGGATTTCCCGGCCAAGGACTTCAAGGAGTTCCTGGCTTATGTAAAAGCCAACAAGGCCAAGGTCACTTACGCCAATGCCGGCCTGGGTTCGGCGTCCCACCTGTGCGGCATGCTGTTCATGTCCGCCATCCAGACCGACCTGACCACCGTGCCATACAAAGGCACCGGCCCGGCCATGAACGACCTGCTGGGCGGCCAGGTGGACTTCATGTGCGACCAGACCACCAACACCACCAGCCAGATCAAGGGCGGCAAGATCAAGGTCTATGGCGTGACCACCAAGACCCGCGTGCCGTCGATGCCGGACGTGCCGACCCTGAACGAAGCCGGCCTGCCTGGCTTTGAAGTGGCGGTGTGGCACGGCATGTATGCGCCGAAAGGCACGCCGAAGCCAGTGATCGATTCCCTGGTTGGCGCGCTGCAGGTGGCGCTGAAAGACCCGGCCGTCAAGCAGCGTTTCGCCGACCTGGGCACCGAGCCGGTAGACACCAAGCGCGCCACGCCGGAAGCCCTGCGTGCCCACCTGAAGGCCGATATCGACCGTTGGGGCCCGATCATCAGCAAAGCCGGTGTTTACGCTGACTAAGCGCCAGCCAAGGAGTATTTGATGTCTTCCGCAATCCGTCACCCGAAAGATTTCTGGATCGGGGTGATCTTCATTGCCATAGGACTGGGCGCCGTGTTCACGCGCGGCGACCTGAATATTGGCACTTCCTTCCGCATGGGACCGGCGTTCTTCCCGGTCGTGCTGGGCATCCTGCTGGCCGTGATCGGCGCTGCCGGCGTGCTGCGCTCCTTCTTCCGCCATGGCGAGCCGATGGAAAAGCTGCACCTCAAGCCGCTGGCCCTGGTCACCGTGGCAGTGGTGCTGTTCGGCATCTTCATGCGCGGCGCCGGCCTGGTGCCTGCCGCCGCTGTGCTGGTGCTGGTCAGCGCTTATGCCAGCCCCAAGTTCCGCTGGAAAGAAGTGGCACTGCTGGCCGCCGGCCTGGCGGCATTCGCCTATGTGCTGTTCATTAAATTGTTGGGATTGCCGATACCTGCGCTCGGCCCCTGGCTCGGTTTCTAGGGAGCGGGCATGGAAATTTTAAGCAACCTGGGGCTGGGCTTTGAAACGGCCTTTACCCTGACCAACCTGGCTTACTGCCTGATGGGCGTCTTCATCGGCACTGCCGTTGGCGTGCTGCCGGGCCTGGGGCCGATCGCCACCATCGCGATGCTGCTGCCGGCCACCTTCGGCCTGCCGCCGGTGGCGGCGCTGATCATGCTGGCCGGTATTTATTACGGCGCCCAGTATGGCGGCTCCACCACGGCAATCCTGGTCAACCTGCCGGGCGAGTCATCTTCGGTAGTGACAGCCATCGACGGCTACCAGATGGCGCGCAAGGGCCACGCCGGCAAGGCGCTGGCAACGGCGGCCCTGGGATCGTTCTTTGCCGGCACGGTGGCAACCGTGGTGGTGGCGTGCTTCGCGCCGCCGCTGGCGGACCTGGCGCTGAAATTTGGCCCGGCCGACTACTTCTCGCTGATGGTGCTGGGCCTGGTCGCTGCCGTGGTGCTGGCCAGCGGTTCGCTGCTGAATGCGATCGGCATGGTGATCCTTGGCCTGCTGCTGGGCATGATCGGCACCGACGTCAACTCGGGCCAGCAACGCTATACCTATGATATGCCGGAGCTGGCTGAGGGCATCTCGTTCGTGATCGTGGCCATGGGCATGTTCGGCATCGGTGAAATCGTGCGCAACCTGGAGCATGACGAGGAGCGCCACATCCTGATGAAAAAGGTGTCGGGGCTGATGCTGAACAAGGAAGACTTCAAGCGCATACTGGCGCCGGTCTTGCGCGGCACCTTCCTCGGTTCCGCGCTCGGCATCCTGCCGGGTGGCGGCGCGATGCTGGCTTCCTTCGCGTCCTACTCGCTTGAGAAAAAGGTCTCGCCGAATGCAAAAGAGTTCGGCAAGGGCGCCATCGAGGGTGTGGCGGCGCCGGAATCGGCCAATAATGCAGGCGCCCAGACGTCCTTCATCCCGATGCTGACGCTGGGCATTCCGTCCAACCCGGTGATGGCGCTGATGATCGGTGCCATGATCATCCAGGGCATCACCCCGGGGCCGGCGGTGATGACGGAAAAACCAGACCTGTTCTGGGGCCTGATCGTGTCGATGTGGTTCGGCAACCTGTTCTTGGTGGTGCTGAACCTGCCGATGATCGGCCTGTGGGTGAAGATGATCACCGTGCCTTACCACCGCCTGTTCCCGGCCATCCTGCTGTTCTGCGCGATCGGCGTGTTCAGCCTGAATAATGCCCAGTTCGATGTCTGGCTGATGGCGCTGTTCGGGGTGTTCGGTTACATCTGCGCCAAGCTCGATGCGGAGCCGGCGCCGATGCTGCTCGGCTTCATCATCGGCCCGATGCTGGAAGAGTACCTGCGGCGCGCCATGCTGCTGTCGCATGGCGATCCGATGGTGTTCCTCAACCGCCCGATCAGTGCCACCCTGCTGGTGCTGGCAGGCCTTGCGCTGGCGGTGGTGCTTTCACCGTCCTTGCGCAAGAAGCGGGAAGAAGCCTTCCACGAAGAGTAAGTGTGAGAGAAAGATAACAACGCCCGGTCCGCCGGGCGTTGTTGCGTTGTGGGGCCACAACGAACGGTCGGCCTTTATTCAACTGCTTGATGCGAGGGCAGGGGCGGGTGACAAAGCGTGAGATTGCTGGCGGGGACGCTGCCTATACTGGAAATTCCCAATGGCAACAATCCCCCTACAGGAGCTCACCCAAAATGAACAGCCCAGTCATCCAGGAAAGCCAGCTGCAAGAAGTCGAACTGCAGGCCATCAACGCCGCACTCAATCGCGTTCAGGCGGTCATCGAGTTCCAGCTCGACGGCACTATCCTGCACGCCAACGACAACTTCCTGAGTGCGGTCGGCTATACGCTGGATGAAGTGCAGGGCCGCCATCACTCGATGTTTTGCGACAGCGCTCTTGTGGCCACGGAAGCCTATAAACAATTCTGGGAACGCCTGCGCAGCGGCCATTACGAGCAGGGCGAGTACAAGCGCTTCGGCAAAGGCGGGCGCGAGATCTGGATCAATGCTTCCTACAACCCGGTGTTCGATGCCGACGGCAAGCCTTATAAAGTCATCAAGTTCGCCACCGACATCACGGCCACCAAGCTGCGCAATGCGGAGTACGAGGGCAAGGTCAGCGCAATGGACAAGGCGCAGGCTGTGATCGAGTTCGACATGGGCGGGCATGTGCTGACCGCCAACAGCAACTTCCTCGATGCGATGGGCTACACGCTGGACGACATCAAGGGCGAACACCACCGCATGTTCTGCGAAACCGATTACGCGGCCAGTGTCGACTACAAGCGGTTCTGGCAAAAACTGAACCGCGGTGAGTTCGACGGCGGCCGCTACAAGCGCGTCGGCAATGGCGGCAAGACGATCTGGATCCAGGCCACCTACAACCCGATCCTCGACATGAACGGCACGCCTTTCAAAATCGTCAAGTTCGCCAGTGACATTACCGAGCAGGTGCTGATGGAGCAGGGCATCAAGGACAAGGCCGCCAGCGATGCGGCCAAGATCGAGCGCCTGCTCGATGCCGTCGCGCGTGCGGCAAAGGGTGACCTGACCGCTGAAGTGCCGATGGGCGGCGAAGAAGCGCTCGACCAGTTGGGAGCCGGCATCGGCAAGATGATGGGCGATTTGCGCGGCGTGATCGGGCAGGTAGTGATGTCGGCTACCGCTTTCGCCGACGATGCCGAGGAGATCGCCAACCGCGCCGGCGTGGTGGCCGGCGGCTCGCAGGAGCTGGGCGCCACGGTGGAGGAAATGAACGCCACGGTCGACGGCCTGACCCGTTCCATCGATGCGATTGCCACCAGCACCGGCCAGGCCAATGACCTGGCCAAGGCCACGCAAGACGAAGCCGAGGCGGGCGCCAAGGCGGTGGCGCGTTCGATCGAGGCAATGGACCTGATCAACCGCTCCTCGGAAGACATCGGCGAGATCGTGAAAGTGATCAGCGATATTGCCAATCAGACCAATATGCTGGCCTTCAATGCCGCCATCGAAGCGGCGCGCGCCGGCGAACATGGCCTCGGCTTCTCGGTGGTGGCGGACGAGGTGCGCAAGCTGGCCGAGCGTTCTTCGCAAGCGACCAAGGAGATTTCAAAGCTGATCAGCGAGTCGGTCAAGCGGGTGAATACCGGCACTGCCATCTCGCACCAGGCCAGCGAAGCATTCGACCGCATCGTGAAGGGCGTCGGCAAGACCAGCGAGGCGATTGCCGAGATCTCGCACGAGGCCAAGGAGCAGCTTTTGTCGGCGCGCGAGGTCAGCGTGGCCATCAACCACATCGCCGAAGCGGCCGAGCAGTCGGCCGGCAGCTGCGACAGCATTGCCTCGTCGACTGCCAGCCTGAATTCGCGCGCCGGGGAATTGAACAAGCTGGTCGCCGGTTTCGTGGTGTAAGCCATGGAAGCCTTGCGTGTGGTGTCGGCGTCGCCGCAGGCGGACGCCGGGGCGGCGGTCGAACTTTTTGGCTCCTTCATGCTGGGCGGGAACGAGTTCGCGCTGCCTGCCCTGTGCATCCGGGAGGTGGTCAACTTCCCCGAGCGCATGACCAGCGTGCCGCTGTCGCCCCCTTATCTGGAAGGCATGTTCACCTTGCGTGGCAGCGTGATCCCGGTGGTGAACCTGGGGCGCCTGTTCGACCCGGCGGCGCCGGCGGCCGAAGCCTCGAACAAGATTGCCATCATCGACTACCAGGAAGCGCAGGTCGGTTTGCTGGTTCACGCAACCGGCGAAATCCTGCGCGTGCGGCCCGAACAACGCAGCCGGTTGCGTTATGCGGAGGGTTCGACACAAGGGGTAGTAGGCGGCACCATTTTGCTGGAGGAGGGCAGGCGCCTGGTCCAGGTGCTCGACCTCGACCGCCTGGTGCATATCGAGAACGTGCCGCAGGTGCAATCGATGCGGGCTAGCGGCGCGGAAACGCGGCGCCAGTTGCGCGTGGTCGGCGAGCGCCGGCATGCGATCAGCTTCCGCGCTGCCGGCGCCCGCTTTGCGATGGAGATGAAGGCGATCCAGGAAATCGTCCGTGTGCCCGAGCTGGCCGAATCGATCCTGGCCAGTCCCCTGTGCCGCGGCCGCATGCCGTTCCGCGGCATGCAGGTGCCGGTGGTGGACTTCGCGACCCTGGCCGGGGGACAGCCGGCGCAGCCGCATGCCGAACAGCGCATCCTGGTAGCCCACATCGGCGAGGCGACGCTCGGCTTCCTGGTCGACGAGGTGGAAAGCATCCTGCATTTCACCAGCGATGAAGTGCTGGCGATCCCTTTGCTGAGCAAAGAGCGCAGCGCCATGTTCGCCGGTTGCGTGGCGCGGGCCGGCGAGGAAGACGTGATCCTGCTGGACCACGAAGGCATCTTCTCGCACAGCGAGATTGGCGAGATGGACCTGGGCCACCGGCAGTTGTATCCGGCTCAAGCCAAAGCTGCGGCAGCCAGCCAGCGCACCGGCCGCAAGGTCTACCTGAGCTTCCGGGTTGGCGAGCTGTTTGCGCTGGAGTTGAAACAGGTGCGCGAGATCATCGACCACGCCGGCGACATCAGCCGCCCACCTGGCATGCCGGACTACCTGTGCGGGGTGCTGAACCTGCGCCAACAGCTCATCAGCCTGGTCGACTTGCGCCGCCTGTACGGTATGGAGGCCGCGGAAGGCATGGGCAAGGTGCTGGTCATCGAGCGCGAAGAGGGCCGTTATGGCCTGGTGGTCGATGCGGTGGCCGACATCGTCACCGTCGATGACGGCAAGCGCTTCGCCGCGCCATCGCTGATGAAGACCTCGGCCACGGCGCAAGGCTTGTCGGCCGAATCGCACGAGGTGGTGGAGCTGACGCAAACAGATGGAAGCACGCACAGCACCTGCTTGCTCGATCTCGAACGCGTGATGAAGCGAATTTTGCATGTCGCGTAATCGCGACGAAAAAAAATTTTCAAACGCCGTCGTCAGCCGCCCCGGTCTCGCGCGAAAGCGCGGGCCGGGGCGCTTCACTTTTTATACAGCCTTTACCTAAAGGCGTTATGCGAAGGTGGTTGGCAACGCGATGGCCGGCCGGAGCATGCGAGCGGCTCGCGCAGTGCGCTTCAATGTGCGCGAACTCGCAGATCGACGCAAAAAAAGAAGAAGAAAATCATTCGTGCTGGTTGCGCATCGACAAGCTTTCGTGTACTTTGCGAACTTGAAATCGCGTGAATTTGCAAGCACTGTTTTTTCGAGTGTGTTGTTACCGCAAAAATCGAAAAATAATGGGAACCAAAAACGCATAAGTATGCTTAAAGACCACACGACGACAGCGAAGCCGCTCTCCTGATCACTCGATCAGGCCGGGCGGTTTTTTCTTTGAACGCTGGTCGTAATACGTGGCTGTGACGAGGGTCGAGGAGCTGAATTTACGCCCCACCTGCGTGCCCCACCCGGGCAATCGTCGCGACAAAGAATTTGAGACCTGCGCTGCCAAGCACCGGCGCAGGAATCGATGGCTGAAGCGCTGCACTCGTGAGGAGGTGCAGCAGTTCAGCTGGGTGCCGAATTCATTAGCGCAAACCGCAACCCTGTTTGTGCCGATGAATAATTCGCCTGGTCCAGCGCAGGGCCGGACGGGTTTAAAACTTGTGCGTGAATTTTTCCCATCCCAGATGAAGGAGAACTAAAAATGGCAACCGCCGCTAAGAAGAAACCAGCAGCCGCTAAAGCAGCTGCTCCAGCAAAGAAAGCTGCCGCTAAGCCGGCCGCTAAAGCCGCAGCTAAGCCAGCTGCTAAACCAGCTGCCAAGAAAGCTGCTGCCAAGCCAGCCGCTAAACCAGCAGCGAAGAAAGCCGCCGCTAAGCCAGCTGCAAAACCAGCAGCTAAGAAAGCAGCAGCAAAACCAGCTGTGAAGAAAGCCGCTGCTAAGCCAGCAGCAAAACCAGCAGCCAAGAAAGCAGCAGCCAAGCCAGCAGCCAAGAAGACTGTAGCTAAAGCAGCAGCAAAACCAGCAGCTAAGAAAGCAGCAGCTAAACCAGCAGCAAAGAAAGCCGCAGCTAAACCAGCAGCTAAAAAAGCCGTTGCCAAGAAAGTAGCAGCTAAGCCAGCAGCCAAGAAAGCTGCAGCTAAACCAGCAGCCAAGAAGACCGTAGCTAAAGCAGCTGCCAAGCCAGCCGCTAAGAAAGCTGCTGCGAAACCAGCCGCCAAGAAAGCTGCTGCGAAACCAGCCGCCAAAAAAGCTGCTGCGAAACCAGCTGCCAAGAAAGCCGCTGCCAAGCCAGCTGCCAAGAAGGCCGCTCCTAAAGCTGCTGCCAAGCCAGCTGCCAAGAAAGCAGCTGCAAAGCCAGCCGCTAAAAAAGCCGCTCCTAAAGCCGCCGCAAAACCAGCTGCCAAGCCTGCAGCTAAAAAGGCCGCCCCAAAAAAAGCCTCGGCTAAGCCAGCAGCCAAGCCAGCTGTTGCGCCAGTAGCCGTAGCACCGGCTGCAGCTCCGGCTGCTAAACCAGCTGCCCCTAAAAAGGCCGCTCCTAAGAAACCAGCTGCTCCTAAGAAGGAAGCTGTGAAGCCAGCCGCCGCACCAGCACCTGCTGCTGCAGCCCCAGCTCCAGCCGCCGCTCCGGCAGCAAAAACCGTGATCGCCCCGGCAGCCGCCTGGCCGTTCCCGACCAGCACCCGTCCTTCCTAAGCCGTTAAACGCTTAGTGCCGGATGGCGAAAACACCGCTGTGTGAGACAATCGCACAGCGGTTTTTTTATTTGGAGTGAACTCGTGTTTAGTATTCTCAAGCTGATCGTCGATGTCGCAGCCGGCCTGTTGGGCGGGGTGCTGTTGCTGCGCTTCTGGATGCAGGCTATCCGCGTTCGTCCGCCTTCGTCGGTGGCACAGTTTACTTTTCAATTATCGGACTGGCTGGTGCGCCCGCTGCGCCGCATCGTCCCCGGCATGGGGGGCTATGACTGGGCCAGCCTGATTGGCGCTTTCCTGATCGTGATCCTGGCGACCTCGGTGCTGTTCCTGGTCGGCGCCACGCCGGAGATCGTGCTGCTGGCTGCCTTGCAGCGCTTCCTGGAATGGATCCTGTTCGGCTTCATGGCGCTGCTGATCATCGAAGCGATATTCAGCTGGGTCAATCCGCATGCCCCGCTGGCGCCGTTCGTGCGCGCGCTGAATGATCCGCTGCTGCGCCCCATCCGCAAGGTGGTGCCGCTGGTCGGCAACCTGGACTTGTCGCTGCTGGTGGCCCTGATCCTGCTGCAAATCTGCCAGATCCTGCTTGGCATGCTGTTCGGCCGATGAGCCGTTCGTGGTGCTCCCCACTGCCGGGCGGCGTGCGCCTGGCGGTGCAGATCCAGCCCAATGCAAAGAAAACCGAGGTGGTCGGGGTACTGGATGATGCCCTGAAGATCAAGCTGGCTGCGCAACCCATTGAAGGCAAGGCGAATGAGGCGCTGGTGAAGTGGCTGGCCGGCGCCCTGGGTGTCTCGCGCAGCGCGGTGACGCTGACGCATGGGCAGACCAATAAGAAGAAGTTGCTGGAGGTGGCTGGGGTGACGCTGGAGGATGTTGGTCGGCTTTTAAACCGGTAAACCAGGGTCAGACCCTGTCAAAGCGACGGCCGTACAGTGTCTGACCCTGCGGGCCAGACACTGGTTTACCGGTTTTAGAAGCGGTACCCGAACGCCGCCTCAAACTTGTCCGCAATCTCCGCAGGCGTGAACACATGGTTCTGCGCCCCTTTGGTCACAATCTTGATCGCACCCAGCAAGCTTGCCAGGCGCCCGGTCGATTCCCAGCCCAGGTCGTTGACCAGGCCAAACAGCAGGCCCGCGCGGTACGCATCGCCGCAGCCGGTCGGATCCAGGTCCAGCGACGAATCAACCACCACCGCAGGAATATCGATGCGCTTGCCCTGGGTATAAATCTCCGAACCCTTCTCGCCGCGGGTCACGATCAGCGCTTCCAGCTTGGCAGCGATGTCCGGGATGGTCAGGCCGGTGCGCGACATCAGCAGCTCGATCTCGTAGTCATTGCAGGTGACGTAAGTTGCCTTTTCAATGAAGCCGATCAGTTGTTCAGGGGTGAACATCGGCATCTGCTGGCCCGGGTCGAAGACGAACGGGATGCCCAGGCGCGCCAGGTCTTCCGCGTGCTTCAGCATGCCCAGGTGGCCGTCCGGCGAGATGATCGCGATGCGGGCCGCGCCGGCTTTCTCGATCGGGTTCTCGTGGGCGAAGGACATGGCGCCGGGGTGGAAGGCGTTGATCTGGTTGTGGTCCGCATCGGCAGTGACGAAGCACTGCGCGTTGTAGGCATCCTTCTTGATCAGGATGTTGTCGGTCGAGATACCGAGCTTCTGCAAACGCTCCAGGTAAGCCGCGCAATCCTGGCCCAGCACGCCCACGATGCGCGGATCGCCGCCCAGCATCTTCAGCGAGTAGGCGATATTGCCGGAGCAGCCGCCAAACTCGGTGCGCATGGTCGGCACCAGGAAGGATACGTTGACCTTGTGCAGCTGGTCGGCCAGCAGCGTGTCGCCGAAACGGCCTTCGTATTGCATGATGATGTCGATGGCCAGCGAGCCACAGACAAGCGCGGTTTTAGTCATAGTATTTTTAAGGGTAGAAAATGGCGATGTGATAGCCGGAAGCTTTGAGCTCTTTCAGCTCGAAGTACAGTTTAATGCTTTGCTCGCTGCGCGGGCCGAAGCCTTTCTCGGCCTCGGTTGGCGACGGCAGGTATTCGCTCGGGGCAAATACACGGCGCAGCACCGGCTTGTCGGCGTTGTCGTTCAGGGTCAGCTCGATATGCGGCCAGGCCTGCGGTGTCTTGGACTGGTTGCGCACCACGGTGCTGAAGCTGAAGGTGTTTTCAGTCATGCTGGCCAGCTCGCCGGGTTCGACGCTGAGGGCATCGAGCTGGGTTGGCAAGGCAATCTTGCAGCCAAGCGGCTGGCAGACGGCGGCCAGGGCCGGCTTCAGTTGCGGGTAGTTGGCGGCCAGGGTGTCGCGGAAGGTCGTCGCGGCTTGTAGCACCAAACCTGCCAGCAGGAGCGGGACGCCGACAGCCATCGTGACCGATACCGCCTTGCCGTATTTCTGGCTGCGGTCGACGCGCTTGACGAAGCTCAGGTCGGAGTGGTCGAGGTCTTCTTCGGCTGCGGTTTCATCGACGCCGGAAATGGCGCGCATGCGGGCGGCTGCTTCTTCGTCGCTGATGGTTTGGTCGCTGCCGTTTTCTTCGATGGCGAAGACGTCGTGTTCGGCAGCCGGGCCACTGGCGTCGCGGCGCAATTTGGCGCGCTTCAGGGCGCGTTCACGGCGGGATTTGGCCGGTGGTTCGGCTGGTTCGTCGTCAATGACGGAAGCGCCATCGTCCGGGGCGTCGGTGTTGACGGCTGCCACGGCGTGCAGCGCGGTTTCGTCCGGGTCGGACAGGCTCCACGGCTCGCCGGCCGGCGACAGCGTGCTGGCTGTTGCGTCAGCGCTGGACCAGGGTTCGGCGTCCAGTGATGGCTCGTCCGGAATTTCAGCTTCGGCACCGGTTGCCGGCGATTCGGCCGCAGGCTGTTCGTCGGACGGCAGGTCTTCAAAATGGTGCGCGTCGTCGAGCGCTGCGACGACCAGGTGTTCTCCCGGCGTGTCGAGCGAAGGCTCGACGCGGCCGTCAGGGTGTGTATTGTCGGCCGACCATTGGTCGATGGCATCCACGAGGGAGGCGCCGGCTTGCTCGCCAGTATCGGCAGGGGGGGCCACGTCGATTGCCGGCTCAGGCTCGGGCGATTCATCGTCCTGAGGTTGGGGCGCCTCGACGTCGACCGGGACCTCCAGGCGGGCGTCATGCGATGGCTCATCGAATTCGAGCGCATCTCCCAACGGCTGCGGATAATCTTCCGCGGAGTGTTCAGGCTCGGCGAGGTCTGCAAGGTCGGAAGGCGATACCGCTTTAAATTCGACAGCATCTTCAGACGGGTGTGCGCCTTCGTCGGCGGCCCCTCCTGGCTCGGCGGGGGCTTCGATTTGCTCGACGGGCGACTGCGTGTCGGTTGCGACGTCGGCTTGCGACGGCTCGACAGGCAATTCTTCCTGCTGCGGCGGCGCCTCAAGATCGGCTGGCGATTCGGCGGCAGGCACTGGCGATGGCGCTTCAAATGCCGTTGCATCTTCCAATGGGCGGTCGCTCTCCTCAGCTGCCAGTATCGGCGCGGCGCTTGGTTCGTCCTGGTGCGGCGGCGCTTCAACGGCAGGCGAAGTGGTGTGGTCGACCGACGGCAGCACTTCCGCTTCGATAGCGTCTTCCGGCAGGGGCGCGCTTTCTAAGGCAGCGGACGAGGGTTCAGCTTCGGGCTCGGTGGCAGCGGCTACCGGCACCGCCTCGGCTGTTGCAGCCACCGGTATCGGTGCTGGCGCGGGCGTGAAAGTGGTTCGCAGTGCTGGGGTGGCGGCATCCGGCGCTTTGGCAGATGGCGGTGTAAGCGGTTGCGAAGGTTCTGCGGTGGCCGCGAAAATGTCGTCGGGCGCCACCAGGTCGAGCAGCGAGGACGGGCCTGCGGGCGAACGCGCCTGCAGGGAAGTTTCCTCGGCAGGAGCATCGGGCACCAGCGGTGGCGATGGCTCGGCAGCGGCCGTAAACGCTTCATCTGGCGACACGACGTCGATCAGCGAGCGCGGTGCCGGAGACGTCGGTGCTCGAACTGTCGCTGTTACCGGAACAGGTGCTTGCTCGGCCGTGCTCGACGGCGCAGGCGCCGGCGGCTGCGGCACGGAAGGCGGCGGCACGCTGGCTGGCGATGCCGGCGCAGCAGGCGTGGTCGCGTGGGCAAACGCGCGCGCTACCGCGGCAATGGCGATGTCGTCGGGCGAAGGCGCTTTGGCTTGCGGCTGGGCAGCAGCAGGTGCCGGCTCGGCGGCCGCTGGCGCACTGGCATTGCGCCATACGGCGGGCGACGGCGCAGCAGCCGCTGGCGCGGCAGCAGCAGGAGGGGCGACAGGCGGCTGCGATGCGGCGGCAAGCTCTTCGCCAAAATCGATTTCGAAATCGACCGGCGAACCATGCACGTAATCGGATATCGCCGGCTTGGGCGGAGGCGCCTCGGCGGTGACCTCAGGAATGACAGGGGTAGGCTTGGCAGCCGGCTCGACCAGGGCGGCATTGCCGTCGAAAACCAGCTGGCAAGAGCCGCAACGGACAATGCCCCCGCGCAGTTTCAGTTGGTCAGCCGCGACCCTGAAGATCGTATTGCAATGGGGGCATTTAGTGGCGAGCGCCATCAGTCGGGGAAATACCTTATGCCAGCGTGCCGGACAGGCACACCCAGCCTTCGTGCTCAGCCCAGACGCTCAGCTTGATGAACGGCGCGTAAGCCGCAGCAACTTCTTCCGCCTGGCGCGCCAGCACGCCGGACAGCACCAGCGAACCGCCCGGCGCCACGCGGCCGGACAGCATCGGCGCCATCAGCTTCAGCGGCGAGGACAGGATGTTGGCCACCACGATATCGAAACGCTGCGCGGCGAACGCCGATTCCGCGAAATCGTCCGGCACGAAGTACTGGATGTCTTCCACGCGGTTGCGCACCGCATTGTCGTTGGCCGACACGATCGCCTGTGGATCGATATCCACACCGGCTACCGTGGCAGCGCCCAGCTTGCGCGCGACCATGGCCAGGATGCCGGAACCGCAGCCGTAATCCAGCACGGTCTTGCCCGGGGCCGGGTGGGTTTCCAGCCATTCCATGCACAGCTTGGTGGTCGGGTGGGAGCCGGTGCCGAAAGCCAGGCCCGGGTCGAGTTCCAGCACCAGGGCCGAAGGATCGGGGGCTTCGTGCCAGCTTGGCACGACCCAGATGTTCTTGCCGATATGGATCGGCTCAAATTGCGACTGGGTCAGACGCACCCAGTCGGCGTCCTCCACCTTGCGGGTGGTGAACTTGGGCAGGTGAGCCAGCCCGATCGCGCCGGCGGCAGCCGCCACGATCAGGGCCTGGTCTTCTTCGTCATCGGTCAGCGCGACCACGCGGCTACGATCCCATGCCGCTTCGGTCGGCTCCATGCCCGGCTCGCCGAACAGGGGTTTTTCGGCGTCGGTGCCTTCGTCGGCATCCTCCACCGACACCGACAGCGCGCCCGCATCCATCAACGCTTCGGACAGGGCCTCTGCGTGTTCACGGGCTACTTCGATGACGATTTCAGTCCAGCTCATATGATTACTTACCTGCCTTCGGCATTTCTGCCAGTCGTTGTTCCAAATAGTGAATGTTGGTGCCGCCTTCGATGAAGCGCGCATCCACCATCAGCTCGCGGTGCAGCGGGATGTTGGTCGAAATGCCTTCCACCACCATTTCCGACAGCGCGATCTGCATGCGGCGGATTGCCTGGTCGCGGGTCGCGCCGTAGGTAATGACCTTGCCGATCATCGAATCGTAGTTCGGTGGTACAAAGTAACCCGCGTAGGAGTGCGAGTCAACACGCACGCCTGGACCACCCGGAGTATGCCACGCGGTGATGCGGCCTGGCGATGGGGTAAATTTGAATGGATCCTCGGCATTGATACGGCATTCGATGGCGTGGCCGGACAGCATCACGTCGCGCTGGCGGAAGCGCAGCTTTTCGCCGGAGGCGATGCGGATCTGTTCCTGCACGATGTCGATGCCGGTGATCATTTCGGTCACTGGGTGCTCAACCTGCACGCGGGTGTTCATTTCGATGAAATAGAACTCGCCGTTTTCGTACAGGAACTCGAAGGTGCCCGCACCGCGGTAGCCGATCTTGCGGCAAGCCTCGGCGCAACGGTCGCCGATCTTTTCGATCAGCTTGCGTGGGATGCCCGGTGCCGGCGCTTCTTCGATCACCTTCTGGTGGCGGCGCTGCATGGAGCAGTCGCGCTCGCCCAGCCAGACGGCGTTTTTGTGTTCGTCGGCGAGGATCTGGATTTCCACGTGGCGTGGATTCTCCAGGTACTTCTCCATATAGACTTCCGGATTGCCGAAGGCGGCGCCGGCTTCCGACTTGGTCATGGTGACCGCGTTCAGCAGGGCAGCTTCGGTGTGCACCACGCGCATGCCGCGGCCACCGCCGCCGCCAGCGGCCTTGATGATCACCGGATAGCCGACCTTGCGTGCGATCTGCACGATGGCTTTCGGATCATCCGGCAGGGCGCCGTCGGAGCCTGGCACGCAAGGCACGCCGGCCTTGATCATCGCCTGCTTGGCCGACACTTTGTCGCCCATCATGCGGATCGAATCGGCGCGCGGGCCAATGAAGACGAAACCGGATTTTTCCACGCGCTCGGCGAAGTCCGCGTTCTCGGACAGGAAGCCGTAGCCCGGGTGGATCGCTTCCGCGTCGGTGACTTCGGCCGCGGAAATGATGGCCGGCATATTCAGGTAGGACTGGGCCGAAGGAGCAGGGCCGATGCAGACGGATTCGTCGGCCAGCTTCACGTATTTGGCGTCACGGTCGGCTTCGGAGTGCACGACCACAGTCTTGATGCCCAGTTCGCGGCACGCGCGCTGGATGCGCAGGGCGATTTCGCCGCGATTGGCAATAAGGATTTTTTCAAACATGGCAGCTTCTATGTTTGTGAAAGGAGGAGAGATTGTGCTGGCTGCCGCGGTATCCACAGCAGCCATGGCCCGGCTTTAGCCGATCACAAACAGTGGCTGGCCGAATTCGACCGGTTGGCCGTTCTCGACCAGGATCTGGGTGATGGTGCCGGACTTGTCGGCATCGATCTCGTTCAGCAGCTTCATCGCTTCGATGATGCAGAGGGTATCGCCTTCTTTCACGGTGGCGCCCACTTCAACGAAAGCTGGGTTGCCCGGTGCGGAAGCGCGGTAGAAGGTGCCCACCATTGGGGACTTCACAACGTGGCCGGTTGGCTCGGCGGCAGCTGGAGCAGCGGCGGCAGGCGCGGCAACCGGTGCTGCGACAGGAGCGGCAGCAGGTGCGTAATGGGTTGGCGCTTGCGACGGCATCATCACGACCTGGTTTTGTGCCAGACCGCCGGACTTGACGATGCGAACCTTGCTTTCGCCTTCGGTCACTTCCAGTTCAGCGATGTCCGACTCTGCTACCAGGTCGATCAGCGTCTTCAGCTTGCGTAGATCCATGTTGTTGGCTCCCTTGTTCTATCTATTATGTTGACGGTTACTTTGATGTCGCCTTATGGGCGGCATCGCGTTAGATGTGCGCAGATCGCGGTAGATTAACTGCTTTTTAAAGCAAAGTCGATGGCGAGACGATATCCCTCGATACCAAGCCCGCAGATCGTCCCCTGTGCGATTGCGCTGAGATAGGAATGGTGGCGGAACTCCTCCCGCCGATAAATATTCGAAATGTGTACTTCAATAAATGGGATTGCTACGCCGGCCAGTGCATCGCGCAATGCGACGCTGGTGTGGGTATAGCCTCCCGGGTTGATGACGATGAAATCCACGCCCTCGGTTCGGGCTGCGTGGATGCGGTCAATCAACGCTCCTTCGTGGTTGCTTTGGAAACAGGCGAGCTGTGCACCGGCTGTTTTGGCCTGTGCCTGCGCTGCCTGTTCCACGTCCGCCAGCGTGCTGGCGCCGTAGGTTTCAGGCTCGCGCGTCCCCAACAAATTCAGGTTGGGGCCATTAAGTAGCAGCAGGTTCGATGCCATGATTCCCTGACCATTTTCCGCGAAAGTTCCGCATTTTGCCGCCATCTACGAGCATTGGCAAGAGAAAATAGCTTGGCGGAAGTTAATAGAACGGTCGTTCGTCGACTATCTTCTGCTAGTTTAAGGCCGCCAGGTCGGCCTTCAGGGCATCGAATTTAAGGCGGGCGAGGTAGGTCTTTTTGACCGTGCCGTCAGCGCCAATCAGCACGGTGAAGGGCAGGCCGCCCTGGGTGTTGCCGAACTGGCGCGACAGTTCGGTGCCGCTCATGCCGGCCACGTAAACCGGATAGGCGACTTTCACTTTCTGTGTGAATTCTGCAATATTGGATGGCGAGTCGATGCCAATGCCGAGCACCTGGACCTTCTTGCCGAGCTCGGAATTTTGTAGTTCTGATAATTCCGGCATCTCTTCCACGCACGGTGCGCACCACGGTGCCCAGAAATTCACCAGCAGGGTTTTGCCTTTCCATTTCGCCAATGCTTCCTTGGCGCCTTTATCGTTCGGCAAGGTCTCAGCCAGCAAGGCCGCTACCGGGCTGGTGACCCCGGCTGGGGCGGTCGTGGTGATCGGGTCAGGAGTTTGCTTGGTATGGATGCCGTACCAGGCGCCGGCGCCAAGGAACAAGACGGCGACCACGGCGTAGATTGCAAATTTTTTCATTGTTGGGCTGGGTGGGAGCTATTGGTAAGGATGGAGCGCAATTCTGCCAGGTCGGCGCGCAGCAGCTTGTCGCCGCTTTTCTTTTTCGCGCCGCGCAAGTCGTCCTGCTCATAGATTTCGACGTGCACGCCGGTGTTCTTCCACATGAAGCTGGCCGTTTCGACGTCCTCGAAACGCGGGCCGCGGAAGTGGGGCGACTCAGAGATCTCGATTTGCAGGTTCTTGTTCAATAAATAAATCTCTACTTCCTTGGCGCTGTCGACAAACACTTGCAGGTGAATGTCGTCGTGCATGCCCGCAGTGCCGTACAGGACGGAGCCGGTCAGGAACGGCTGGTATTGTTCCAGCATTTCCATCACTTGCAAAGCAAGGCCGCGCAATCTGAATAAGTGCGCTGGGTGGGTGTCGGCGTTATATAGGGCGTGGTATAGGCGGACTTCTTCTTCGATCTGTTCGTTGTCGGGGAGGATGTCGGACAGGTCGCGAGCCTGGGCGTCGCCTAATATCTGGCGCGCAGCCTTGCGTTTGGCGCTGCCGTAGTCGGCGCCATCCTGTGCGATCATGCGGGCGGCGGCGGCGGCGATTTCGGTTTTGATCTCGGGGTTCATGGATGCATCATACCCAAAACCCGGTAAACCTGGGTCTGACCCACAGGGTCAGACCCAGTACGGTCTCTGGGCCGCAGGCCGCCGGCGGTTGAGCAGACGGTGTCTGACCCTGCGGGTCAGACACCGGTTTACCGGGTCTAATCAGGTAAAATCCGGCTCTTGATTCTTTTCTATCACCACCATGCACATCCACATCCTAGGCATTTGCGGTACTTTCATGGGCGGTCTTGCCGTCCTGGCAAAGGAAGCCGGCCACCGCGTAACGGGCTGCGACGCCAACGTCTACCCCCCGATGAGCACGCAGTTGGAAGCCCAGGGCATTGAGCTGATCCAGGGCTTCGGCCCCGAGCAGGTGGAACTGAATCCCGACCTTTATGTCATCGGCAACGTCGTCTCGCGCGGCAATCCGCTGATTGAAGAGATCATGAACCGCAACCTGCCCATGATCTCCGGCCCGCAATGGATCGGCGACCACATCCTGAAAGACAAATGGGTGCTGTCCGTCGCCGGCACGCACGGCAAGACCACCACCTCCGCCATGGTGGCCTGGATCCTGGAGCACGCCGGCTACGCGCCTGGCTTCCTGATCGGCGGCATCCCGCAGAACTTCGGCATCTCGGCGCGCCTGACCGGCCCGGGGGCCAATTCCGAATTCTTCGTCATCGAAGCGGATGAATACGATACTGCCTTCTTCGACAAGCGCAGCAAGTTCGTGCACTACCACTCGAAGACAGCCATCCTGAACAACCTCGAATACGACCACGCCGACATTTTCCCGGACATCGGCGCCATCGAAACCCAGTTCCACCACCTGGTGCGCACCGTTCCGGGCATTGGCCGGGTGATCGCCAATGCCGACGAAGCGAGCCTGCAGCGCGTGCTGAAACGCGGCTGCTGGAGCGAGAAGGAAACCTTCGGCAGCGCAGAAGGCGCCGACTGGGCTATGGCCGAACATGCCGATGGCAGCTTCGACGTCATCTTCAAGGGCGCCAAAGCCGCCACCGTGAACTGGCAACTGACCGGTAAACATAACCGTTCCAATGCGCTGGCCGCGATCGCCGCGGCCCGCCACGTGGGCGTGCCGATCGAAGTGGCCGCGCAAGCGCTTGAAAGCTTCCAGAGTGTCAAGCGCCGCATGGAAGTGCGCGGCACCGTCAACGGCGTGACCGTATATGACGACTTCGCCCACCACCCGACCGCCATCGAAACCACGGTCGGCGGCCTGCGCCAGAAGATCGGCCAGTCAGGCCGCATCCTGGCCGTGCTGGAGCCGCGCTCCAACACCATGAAGCTGGGCACCATGAAAGATGCACTGCCGGGCAGCTTGAAAGAAGCCGACCTGGTCTTCGGCTTCGGCAGCGAAAAAGCCCTGGGCTGGAAGCTGGGCGAGGCGTTGTCGCCAATGGGTGAAATCGCTTCGGCCTACGATGACCTGGAAGTGATGGTGAAAGCCATCGTCGCCCAGGCCAAGCCGGGCGATCATATTATTGTGATGAGCAATGGCGGCTTCGGCGGCGTCCACCAGAAATTGCTGGAGGCGCTGAAGTAATGATTTTGTACCTGCATGGCTTCCGTTCCTCGCCGCTGTCGATGAAAGCGCGGTTGACCGGGGAGCGGATGGCGCAGCTTGGCCGCAGCGCGGAATTCATTTGTCCGCAGCTTCCGGCCAGCCCCAAGCTGGCAATGGAACTGGCGTTTGGCCTGGCGGCCGGTGTGCCGGCGCAAGAACTGAGCATCGTCGGCTCCTCGCTGGGCGGCTACTACGCCACCTGGATGGCGGAAAAGCTCGGCTGCCGCGCCGTCCTGCTGAATCCGGCCGTGGTTGCTGCGCTCGACCTCGAAAAGCACGTCGGCGTCACCACCGCCTACCATTCGGACGAGCCGTTCGAATTCAAGCATGAATATATAGAGGAGCTGCGCGCGCTGGCCGTGCCGCAGATTACCCAGCCTGAACGCTACTTCCTGGTCGCCTGCACCGGCGACGAGGTGCTGGACTACCGAGACATGGTGGCTCACTACGCCGGAGCAAAGCAGAAAGTAGTGCAGGGCAGCGACCACGCCATCAGCGAGTACGCCGACTACCTCGGCGAAGTGCTGGAATTCTGCGGCGTCACGGGCGAGGTTCGATGAAAGGACAATCGCTGCGCCAGGCCAACTGGCACGGTCACGTGCTCGCGACGAACGCCCCGCACCCTTACCGGCACTGGCTGACCGGCGGCGGTTCGCTGACCAATAAACTGAAAGCGCACAGCAGCGCCTTCCGCGTGCAATTGCTGCACCAGGACACGGCAATCTGCCTGGCCGACGAAGCCAACATCATCGGCTACCACCGCCCCGGCCGCGTCTGGGAGAGGGAAGTCTTGCTGCGGTGTGATAATACGCCTGTTGTCTTTGCCCATACCGTGGTGCCGATGTCGGCTGACGCCTCGGACTGGCCGCTGTTCAGTGCCCTGGGCGAACGCTCGCTCGGCAGTACGCTGTTCGGCGACCCGCAAGTGCGGCGCGGCGAACTGGAATTTGCGCGCCTGCGCGCGACGCATCCGCTGGCCCGGCGTGCCCGCGCTGCCCTGGCGGCGCATGGTGCCGAGGTGCCGGATGAAGCTTTACTGTATGCACGGCGCTGCCTGTACCAGCGCCACGAAGGAACACTGCTTGTGACCGAGGTATTCCTGCCGCCGGTCCTCAAGCTCGAACGGAACAAAGTGAAATGAATGTATTTTTTGAAGAATCTGGCGATTTCAAAGTAGGCAGCGTGCTGTCGCAAGCAGGCGAGGCCTACCAGGTTGAAATGGCAAGCGGCAAGCGCAACAAGGTCAAGACCAAGGATGTGATGCTGCAGTTCGACAAGCCGTCGCCAGCCGAATTGCTGGAGCAGGCCAAGGCCATCGCCGCCGACGTCGACCTGGACTTCCTGTGGGAAGTGGCGGGCGAAGAGGAATTCGGTTTCGCCGAGCTGGGCGCCGAGTATTTCGGCCACGCCCCGCAGCCCGCTGAAGCGGCTGGCCTGATCCTGAGCCTGCACTCCGCGCCGATCTATTTCCACAAGAAGGGCCGCGGCCGCTATAAGAAAGCCCCGGAACAGACCTTGAAAGCCGCGCTGGCCGGCATCGAGAAGAAAAAACAGCAGGCCATCATCCAGGGCCAGTACGCCGAGGAGCTGAAGGCGGGCACCCTGCCGGCCTCGATGCAGAACATCGTCAGCCAGCTGCTGTTCAAGCCGGACAAGAACACCATCGAATACAAGGCGCTGGAGCAGGCCGCCAGCGAGGCGCACACCACGCCGGCGCGCCTGATGCTGTCGGCCGGCGGCATCAAGTCGCCGAAAGACCTGCACATGGCGAAGTTCCTGTTCGAGAATTTCCCGAAAGGCCATGGCTTCCCGGAACTGCCCGTGCCTTCGGCGCCGGCCAACCTGCCGCTGGCGGCAGTGGAAGCGTTTTCCATCGACGACGTGACCACCACCGAGATCGACGACGCCTTCTCCGTAGTGCACCAGCCGGACGGCAAGGTACGCGTCGGCATCCACATCGCCGCGCCAGGCCTGGGCATCAAGCCGGACGACGCAATCGACAAGATCGCACGCGGCCGCATGTCCACTGTCTATATGCCGGGCGATAAGATCACCATGCTGCCGGACAGCATTGTCGACGCTTTCACACTGGCTGAGGGCAAGACCTGTCCGGCGCTGTCGCTGTATGCCGTACTCGACCCGGCCGACTGGTCGGTGATTTCCACCGAAACCAAGGCGGAGCTGGTCCCGATCGCCAACAACCTGCGCCATAACACGCTGGACGAGTTGGTCAACGAAGAAACCCTGGCCAGCGGCGAAGGCGAGTATCCGCGCAAAGCCGAGCTGACCTTGCTGTGGAGCTGGGCCCAGCACCTGGAGGCCGGCCGCATGGTCAAGCGCGAAGCCTTCGGCCTGAAGCCGGAACAGAACAACCGCGTCGACTTCAACTTCTACGTGGAAGACGACGTGGTCACGATTTCCCGCCGCAAGCGCGGCGCGCCGCTGGACAAGATCGTGGCCGAGCTGATGATCTTCGCCAACTCCACCTGGGGCAAGCTAATGCATGACCACGGCGTGCCGGGTATTTACCGTACCCAGGGACAGGGCGTGGGCGGCTGGGCCGCCAAGATGCAGGTGCGCATGATGACGCAGGCAGCGCCGCACCAGGGCCTGGGCGTGGACCAGTACGCCTGGTCGACCTCGCCGCTGCGCCGTTATACCGACCTGGTCAACCAGTGGCAGATCCTGGCTTGCGCCTCGCACGGCGTGACCGCGCCGATGGTGGCGCCGTTCAAGCACAAGGACGCCAACCTGTTCGCCATCGTGTCGGCCTTCGATGCGGCGTACGCGGCCTACGCCGACTTCCAGTCGAATATGGAGCGCTACTGGTGCCTGCGCTGGCTGGGCCAGGAAAATGCAAAGGAAGTCGAGGCGGTGGTGCTGAAGGACGAAATCCTGCGCCTGGCCGAGATTCCGCTGATCGTGCGCATGCCAGGCATGCCGTCTGTTGCACGCGGGTCACACGTGAAGCTGGACGTGCTGCGCTGGGACGAAGTCGACCTGTCGATCGAGACGCGCCTGCAGGAAGGCTCGATTACCCTGCCTTCCGAGCCCGAGGCGGAACTGGACGAGGAAGAGGCGCCAGCCGATCCGGCGCAGCCGACCGAGGCCGATGCGGAGGAGGCTTCGCTCGCCAGCGAGACGGTTGTTACCGAACCTGGCCCACAGTGAAGTAGAATTCAAGATTCTCTAAAGCATCATTTTTGATTCCAGCGCGTGAAGTATTTCAAAGAAAACCAGTTCCTTGTCATCGCCTCCGCAGTATCGGTGGTCGTCCACGCCGTGGCGCTGATGGTGCATTTCGTCGCCCCCAAAGATTTCAAGGTCGAGCCAACCGACCCTGGCCTTGAGGTCATCCTGGTCAATGCCAAGCATGCGTCCAAGCCGCTGAAAGCCGACGCGCTGGCGCAGGCTGACCTGGACGGCGGCGGCAATGCCGATGCCGGCCGTGCCAAATCCCCGCTGCCTGACATGCGCCGCATGGAAACTGGCGAAAGCATCAAGGCTTCCCAGCGCTACATGCAGGAGCTGGAAGAGCGCCAGAAAAACCTGCTGGCCCAGGTCAAGAAGAGTCCTTTGACGGCCGCACCGGTGACGGAAAAGAACCAGACCGACCCAAGCCGCACCGGCGCCGAGCTGATTGAAAGCAGCAAGGCCATCGCCCGCATGGAAGCGGAAATCACGCAAACCATCGAAGACCAGAACAAGCGGCCGAAGAAGACCTTCCTGTCGCCGAGCACGCAGGGCGTGGGCTATGCCATGTATTACAACGCTTTCCGCCGCCGGGTGGAGGATATCGGCACGCTGAATTTCCCGCAGAAGGATGGGCGCAAGCTGTATGGGGTGGTGGTGCTGAGCATCCCGATCTTCCAGGACGGCACCGTCTATGAAAAGGAAGGCGGCACCGTGGTCGAGCGCAGTTCCGGCAACCCGGATCTCGACAAGGCAGCCATCAGCATCGTGCGGCGCTCGGCGCCGTTCGGCAAGTTCCCCCCGAACATGCGTTCCAAGGACCGCGACGATTTGTGGGTGATCGTGCAGAAGTTCGTCTTTACGCGCGAAGAGAAGGTCCAGGTCTCCTACGGAAGCCCAGAGTAATGGATAAGTACTGCGTCTTCGGCAATCCGATTGCCCACAGCAAGTCGCCTGAAATTCACGCGGCCTATGCGGCGCAGACCGGCCAGCATTTGAGTTACGAAAAATGGCTTGCCCCGCTGGACGGCTTCGGCGCCGCGGTGCAAGCCTTTATTGCTGCCGGCGGCAAGGGCGCCAACGTCACCGTGCCGTTCAAGCTGGAAGCGCACAAGCTGGCCACGGCCCTGACCGTGCGCGCCCAGGCGGCAGGGGCCGTGAATACCCTGGTGTTCGGGGCCGACGGCAGCATCACGGGCGACAATACGGACGGCGCCGGCCTGGTGGCTGACATCGTGCACAATGCCGGCGTGCCGATCGCCGGCAAGCGCGTGCTGCTGCTTGGCGCCGGCGGCGCGGCGCGCGGCGTCGTGCTGCCTATCCTGGAACACCGTCCCGCAGCGCTGGTGATCGCCAACCGCACCGTCGCCACGGCGGAAGCGCTGGTTGAACAGTTTGGCGCCCTGGCCGGGCCGGGCGTGCTGTCGGCCTGCGGCTTTGCCGACGTGCTGGGCGCCTTCGACATCATCATCAACGCCACCTCCGCCAGCCTCAGTGCCGAACTGCCGCCAGTGCCGGCCACCGTCTTCGCGCCGGGCGCGCTGGCGCTGGACATGATGTACGGCGCCAAGCCGACCGTCTTCATGGAGTTCGCCGCCAGCCACGGCGCCGTCACGCGCGACGGCCTGGGCATGCTGGTCGAGCAAGCCGCCGAAGCCTTCCAGGCCTGGCGCGGGGTGCGCCCGCAAACTGCCGAAGTGCTGCAGCAGTTGCGCGCCAAATTATGATCAGGAAGCTCAAGTGGTTCATCATCGTGCCGATCGCGATTTTCCTCGCGGTGCAGCTGTATTTCTTCGTGCAGATCTGGTGGTGGGTCGACCATAACCCGACCATGACGGCCTTCATGCGCGAGCAGCAGGCGGCGATGCAGGAGAAGGACCCGAAAGCGCGCGTGCAGCAGCAGTGGGTCGACTACCAGGCCATTTCCTCGAACCTCAAGCGTGCGGTGATCGCTTCGGAAGACGCCAACTTCGCCGAGCATGAGGGCGTGGACTGGGAGGCCATGCAGAAAGCCTATGAGCATAACCAGGAAAAGAAGAAGGGCGCCAAGATCCACGGCGGCTCGACGATCACCCAGCAACTGGCCAAGAACCTGTTCCTGTCCGGCTCGCGCAGCTACCTGCGCAAGGGCCAGGAGCTGATCATCACTTATATGCTGGAGATGCTGATGGATAAGCGCCGCATCTTCGAGATCTACCTGAACGTGGCGGAATTCGGGCGCGGCATCTATGGCGCGGAAGCGGCGGCGCGCCACTATTACCGCATCCCGGCGTCGAAGCTGGGGCCGGAACAGGCGGCGCGGCTGGCGGTCATGCTGCCGCGTCCTAAATACTATGATGCGCACCGCGAATCGGCTTACCTGGCGCGGCGCACAGGCATCATCATGCAAAGAATGAATTCAGCGGAGCTTCCTTGAAAAAATATCAAACAGGTATCAGCCTGCTCGCGGTGGCGGTCATCATGGGCGTGTTGGGCGCAGTGGCGGTGTTTGCATTGATCTCGATGCGGCAGGACCGCAACCTGTTCGCCGAAGGGCTCAACAAGGTCGGCGCCAAGGCTGCCGAAGTGGCGGCGCCAGCGGTGGCAACGGTGACGCCGCCGCCCGCCCCAATGCGCAAGTGCGTCATCAATGGCAAGACGGTGATCTCCAATACCGAATGCGGCGACAAGGGCAAAGTCATCGAGATCCACGATTCGCGCGGGATCGAGGCGCCGAAGGAGCCGCCGAAGCCGGCGCCGGCAGCAATGCCAAATGCGACCGACCGCGCCATCGAGCGCGCGACGCGTTAAAAATTTGCATCGCCGGGGTGGCAACGCCTCCCCCTTTGCGGGTACACTTGCGAAGTTTTTTAGAACCCGCGCTCTACACCCCCTGTCCGGCTGAGATTGCCTATGATCAATGTTTTCGTTTTACAAAATGGCCGGCTCAACCAGGTGCCTATTGAGACGCGCGAAGACCTTGAACAAGTGGCACCGGTCTGGGTCGACCTGACCGATCCGACAGAAGACGAGCGCGCCTGGGTCAAGTCCATCTACGGCGTGATCCTGCCAGGCGAAGACGAAGTCAAGGACATCGAAGCCTCCGCCCGTTACTACGAAGCGGAAAACGGCGACCTCCACCTGCGTACTGACTTCCTGCTGGAAGAAGATGAAGGCCCGTCGCGCGTGGTGACGGTCGCGTTCATCCTGGCCAAGAAAATGCTGTTCTCGGTGCACACCGACGACCTGCCGGTGTTCCGCCTGGTGCGCATGCGCGCCCGTTCGCGCCCCGGTTCGATCGCCGACTACATGGACGTGCTGCTGGACCTGTATGCCACCGACGCCGAGTATTCGGCGGACGCGCTGGAAGGCATCTACCAGAACCTGGAGGAAGTCTCGGGCCGCGTGCTGCAGGAAGAATTCACCGACAAGGACGCTGCCGACGCCCTGAGCGCCATCGCGCACGAGGAAGACTTGAACGGCCGCATCCGCCGTAACATGATGGACACGCGCCGTGCGGTGTCGTTCCTGATGCGCGGCCGCCTGCTGAATTCCGACCAGTTCGAAGAGGCGCGCCAGATCCTGCGCGACATCGAATCGCTGGACGGCCACACTTCCTTCCTGTTCGACAAGATCAACTTCCTGATGGATGCCACCGTCGGCTTCATCAACATTAACCAGAATAAGATCATCAAGATCTTCTCGGTCGCTTCGGTCGCCTTCCTGCCGCCGACCCTGATCGCCTCGGTGTACGGCATGAACTTCGACTTCATGCCTGAACTGAAATGGCAAATGGGCTATGGCTGGGCCTGGGGCCTGATGGTCGTCAGCGCCGCTGCGCCGCTGCTGTACTTCCGCCGCCGCGGCTGGCTTCGTTGATCTTCGGCAACATATTTATTTGCTAAGCCCTGTTTCACAGGTAAAATTTCGCCGCAACTATCGGTTGCGGAAATTTTAAATGCACGAAAGGGCTGAGATGAAACTCCGAGTCGGCTTGCTGGCCGCCGTTGCTGCTGCATTCCTGGCAGGCTGCGCCACCACCACGCCCCAAGCGCCTGTATCGCTGCGCTTCGGGCTGTTTGCCGAGCCGGGCTTGCGCGTCGGCGTCGCGATGAGCAAGTTGCCAAAGGTTGATACCCGTTTCCCGGGGGCCGAAGACTGGCCGCTGTCCCTTGCCGCCGCCACGGTGGCCAATTCGGCGCTGACGGCCCACACCAGGACTTTGCCGGCCGACGACCTGGCACACCTGAAGGGGGAAATCGCCGAAGCGCTGAAACTGAGGGGTCAGGTACCTGTGGTGATCGATGAGCCAATTGCAGTAAACGAGCTGCCCAAGGCCAAAGGCGATGTGCGCAATGGTGCCGCCAGGGATTTCTCTTCGCTCCAGTCCAAATACAAGCTGGACAAGCTGCTGGTGGTCGAATGGACCGAAGCCGGCATCAGCCGCCCTTATTCTTCCTATGTCCCGACTGGCGAACCCAAGGGTATCGTGAGCGGCATGAGTTACATCGTCAACCTCAAGGACAATTCCTATGAATGGTACTTGCCGGTGTCGCAGCAAAAAAGCGCGCACGGCAACTGGGACGAAGCGCCGGGCTTCCCTGGCCTGAGCAATGCCTTTTACCAGGCGATTGAAGCGGCCCATGACGCCATTCTGCAGCCGCTGGCACGCTAGAACCATGGCTCGCTATCATACGATTACACTGGCCTTGCTGCTGGCTTGCGTGCCGGCTGCGAAGGCTGCCGAAGTGGCGCCATCCGATGCCTCCTGGTCGCTGAGCCTGCCGGCTGGCGAAAAGGTCGCCTTCCGCGGCCAGGTGAATTTTGACAAGGCCGGACAGGAACCGGGCACGATGCTGTATCCGGTGCCTGGCGTGGCTGGGTTCATCGTTGCCATTGCTGCGCATGCGGCGGTCATCAAAGGCCGCAACCAGGAAGAGCGCAGCGAAATTGAATCCGGCGCAGACCGGGTCCTGGTGCCATTCAGGAAAACGCTGGATGCCTTCAGCCATGAGGAACTGGCTGCGCGGGCCTTTCCGGCGGTGCCCTTGCTGAACCTCGGTGCCCGGCCGCAGTCCGGCTTGCTCATTGCCAGCTCACCGGTGTTTTACATGACGCAGGACCAGAGTGCGCTGATCGTTGACAATACCGTGTCTGTGTTCAGGGCCGGAAGCGATCAGCCGGTGTACACCAATACGGTGCGGGTCGTGTCGCGCGCTGTGGAAGTGGAGAACGAGGCCATCTTCTGGCAACGCAATGGAGGCCAGCGGCTGCGGGAGGCGAGCGCAGTGCTGTTCCGCGAATCAGTCGAGATCGCGCGCGCGTATGCACTGGCGCCTGTTGCCACGGTCGCCGGCGCCCAGCGAACCTTCCGTTACCTGGAAGGGAAAACGGACGCGATCGAACGGGCCGAGCCTGTCAGCGAACATTGCGATCGCGCGCTGGTCCGGAACCTGCGCGGCTGGCTGGTGTCGATTCCGCTCAAGCACGGCAAGCCGGGCTCGCCCGATTGCGCGGCGCCAGCCGGGCTGCTAGCGCTGTAGCAAGCCAGGCTCCGGCTGGTGCAGCCGCGCGCCCAGCGCTTCGACAAATCCCGCGGGATCGTCCACGCCAAGCACGATGTGGCTGGCAGCCTTGCCGCTGCCCACCAGGGTTGGCAGCACGGTGCCGGGCTGCAGTGTGATTTCCACGTTCATCACGCCCTGGTGGCGGAAATAGCGTTTGCCCGGCAGGCGCCGCTCCGGGGGCGGCGCGCACGCGACGCCAGCGATTGCCGCATACGGGATGACGGCATCGCAGGCCAGGACACCGCAGCGCACGTGCAGTGCGGCAGCGCCAAGTGACACCGGCCGCGCCAGCGTGGCGCGGTAGTCGGCCAGCAAGTAGAGCAGGCCCCACGCCGTCAATGCCGTCGCGACCCAGGCGGCGGTCGGCGAGCAGAGGAAGTGCAGCAGCATGTGGGCGATGGGAATGTCGAATACCATCAGCCAGAGCCACGCAAGCTGGTTGCTGGCGTTGCCGCCTGCGCGGGCGGTATGAAAATGCTGCTCGCCTTCGAATGCCGGCGCCTTGCGCATGAACAGGCCATAGAACCAGACGCGCGCCTCGAATTCCATCAGGCGGCTGGATACGCCTGTGCCAAAGCGGCGCCGGATGGCTCGCGCCAGCACTTTGTCGGTATTGGCATCCGCCTGCATCGCGCGCCGGACGCCCATGAGCAGCCAGGCGGCGAGGGCTATTTCCGCAAGGGCAAAGAGTGCTGGCATTACCAGGCGCAGGCGGTCAATTTCGCGCCATGCGATCTTGTCGGCGTCGGCAATGGCAAAGCTGCCAAAAGCCAGTCCCAGCACCAGCATGGCGGCGGATTTCTTCAGCCAATCCTTCCATGTCGGCCGGAAAATCAACAAATATGCAACAGGGAATGTAACCAAAAGGTCCAAAAGCAGCGGCCATTCAGGATGGCCCAGCGGGTTGCCCTGCATGCGGTAAAGCGTGAGGTGCCCAGTGAGCGCGGCAGCGAATAACAGCGTAAACCAGTTGTTACTGCCCAGACTGCGGACCATTGGCAGCTCCAGTGATTGTACTTGTCAATTATAGATGGCAATTGTGCTACGTATTGACACGAAAGTATCTGCGTTACATTCTTTCGATTCACAATTCACAGTTTACATTTTGATGGAGGCTGCATGACTGAGGTCGGTTTGTCTCCTTCTTCGCAAGCAATGCTGGCCTTGCGCGAACAGGTCATCGAAGCCTGGTCCAGGTCCGCAAGGGAGACGCTGCACAAGGCCGGAAGCTTGCCCGAGCCGATTTTGCTGAATACCTTGCCGACCTTTTACGAGCGCCTGGCGCGCCTGCTGACGCCGGAGTACTACCAGGCTGGCGGCGTCGACGTAGCGATCATCGCGCAAGAGCACGGCGGCGAACGGGCCCGCCTGAGCGGCTATGACACCACGACCCTGATCCGCGAATACCAGCTGTTCCGCCAGGTCCTGTTCCGCATGCTGCACCAGGGCGGCGTGCAGCTCTCGCACGAACAGCGTGAGGCGATCGCCACCTCGATCGACAGCGCCATCCGCGAAAGCGTGACGGCCTTCGCCCTGATCCAGTCGGCCATGCGCGAGCAGTTCATTGCCGCCCTGACGCATGACTTGCGCACGCCGCTGTCCACCGTCAGCGTGGCGGCCCAGGTGATCGAGAGCAAGGCGGCCAGCGCCGACATCCGCAAGCTGGCCGAACGCATCGTGGTGAATGCACAGCGCATCGAAACCATGACGCGCGACCTGCTGGACTGCATGGTCTTCGAGGGCGGCCAGCACCTGCCGCTGCACCTGGAAGAATTCGACCTGGCCCTGCTGGCCTATGAAGTGGTGCAGCAAACGATTGAGCGCGGCGCCGCGCAGCTGGAAGTGGAGTTCGAATCGGTGGTCGGGCACTGGTGCCGCGCGTCGCTGCAGCGCGCGCTCGAGAACCTGCTGGGCAACGCCATCAAATATCGCGCGCCAGGCACGCCGATCCAGGTCAGGGTGGGCTGCAACGGGCAGCGCATCCAGCTATCGGTGCACAACGAAGGCGAACCGATTCCGATGGAAGAGCTGGAATCGATCTTCCAGGTCTACCGCCGCGCGCGTGGCGGCAAGTGCACCAAGGATGGCTGGGGAGTAGGGCTGCCGTATGCGCGCCGCGTGGCGGAGAGCCACGGCGGCAGCATCATTGTCACCAGTTCGGCGGCACTGGGCACCACCTTCATGATCGACATCCCGGTGGACGCGCGGCCTTTCAGCAGCGCGCCCGTGGTCAGTTAGAGCGTCGCGAAGACTTTTTTGGCGGCGGCGATGGTGGCGTCGATCACGGCGTCATCGTGCTGGGCGCTGACGAAGCCGGCTTCGAAAGCGGCCGGGGCGAAGTAGACGCCTTCATCCAGCATCTTGTGGAAGAACACGTTGAACTTGTCGCGGTCGCCGGCCATCATTTCGGCATAGTTGTTGGGCGGGCTGGCGCTGAAGTACAGGCCGAACATGCCGCCTTCGGCATCGGCGCAGAAGGTCACGCCGGCTTCTTGCGCTGCTGCGGTCAGGCCGTCTGCCAGGCGGCGCGCGCTGCGTGCCAGGCCTTCATAGAAGCCGGGCTGCTGGATCAGTTTCAGCGTGGTCATGCCGGCCGCGACGGCTACCGGGTTGCCGGACAGGGTGCCGGCCTGGTACACCGCGCCGACCGGCGACATCTTCGACATCAGTTCTTTGGAGCCGCCGAAAGCCGCCACTGGCAGGCCGCCGCCGATCACCTTGCCCAGCGCGGTCAGGTCCGGCTTGATGCCGTACAGTTCCTGCGCGCCGCCCAGGCCGACGCGGAAGCCGCACATCACTTCGTCGAAGATCAGGATGGCGCCATGCCTGGTGCACAGCTCACGCAGCGCGCCCAGGAATTCCGGGGTGCCCTTGATCAGGTTCATATTGCCGGCCACCGGTTCCACGATGACGCAGGCGATTTCGTCGCCGTATTCAGCAAACGCGGCGCGGATTGCGTCGACGTTGTTGTAGTCCAGCACCAGGGTGTGCTTGACGAAGTCTTCCGGCACGCCGGCCGAGGTCGGGTTGCCGAAGGTGAGCAGGCCACTGCCGGCTTTCACCAGCAGGGAGTCGGCGTGGCCGTGGTAGCAGCCTTCGAACTTGACGATCTTGTCGCGGCCGGTGGCGCCGCGCGCCAGGCGCAGGGCGCTCATGGTCGCTTCCGTGCCGGAGGACACCAGGCGCACCTGTTCGATCGACGGCACCAGGCGGCAGATTTCTTCGGCCATCTCGATTTCCGCCTCGGTCGGCGCGCCGAAGGACAGGCCGCGCGTGGCCGCATCCTGCACCGCCTTCACTACCTCCGGGTGGGCGTGGCCGACGATAGCCGGGCCCCAGGAACCGATGTAGTCGATATAGCGCTTGCCGTCCGCATCCCAGAAGTAAGGGCCTTCGGCGCGGGTGATGAAGCGCGGCGTGCCGCCCACGGAACGGAAGGCGCGCACTGGCGAATTCACGCCGCCCGGAGTGGATTTCTGGGCGCGTTCGAACAGGGTGTCGTTTTTCGAAGTAGTCATGGCTTGAAGAATCGATTGGGGACAAAACGCCCCATGCCATAGCGCTGGGCATGGAGCAGGGTCTGGTAAGTGTATTGTTCGGCTCGTTCCACCGCTTCCGGCACGGCCAGGCCGTGCGCCAGCCAGGCGGCGATGGCAGCCGACAGGGTGCCGCCGGCGCCGACGAAGGGGCCCGGCAGGTGCTGCCATTTATCGTGGCGCAGCACGCCTTCGGTGCTGTACAGGGTGTTGGCGCGCTGGCCGCTGCCGGCATTGGTGCCGGTCACCAGCACGTATTCGCAACCGAGGTCGATCAGGTGTTCGGCGTCGTCGGCCATGGTTTCGCCGTTGCCCAGGTCGCGCCAGGTTTCGGCCATGCGTGCCAGTTCGACTTCGGACAGCATCAGCAGCGTCCCCTGCGGCACCAGGAGCTGGCGCAGCACGGTCAGGAGTTCTTCCGGGTCGTCTTCGTCGCCCGGCGGCGGCAGCTGGCTGCCGAAGGGATCGAGCACCAGCGGCGCATCGGGATAGTCGGAGACGATTTCGGCGAGGGTGGAGACGTGTTCCAGGTGGTCCAGCGCGCCGACCTTGAAGGCTTGCACCGGCACGTCTTCCAGCACCATGCGGGCCTGGTCGGCCACCCAGTCGGGATCGACGTGCTGCTGGTCTTCGACGCGCGCGCTGTCGCCCACCAGCAAGGCGGTGGTGGCGGACAGGCCGCGGCAACCGAGCGCATGGAAAACAGCCAGGTCGGCATGCACGCCAACCGCACCGACCGGATCGGCCACGCCAAATGTCAGGATCAGGGGAGATGTTTGGTTTTGCACGGCGGGTAGATTAAGATACCTAATTCAGCATTTTACTTTATTAGAAGGTGACTCAACGTGAGCAGCAATGAACCAAGCCAGGAATTCCAAAGCTGGATGTGCCTGATCTGTGGCTGGATTTATGACGAAGCCGCAGGCTTGCCGGAAGAAGGCATCGCACCGGGCACCCGCTGGGCCGATGTACCGATGAACTGGACTTGCCCGGAATGTGGCGCGCGCAAGGACGATTTCGAGATGGTGGCGATCTAAAAGTTATACTTTTGAAAACTACGTTTCTTAGCAATTAAGGAATGTTTCCAAGTTTTCAAATAAATAAGTGTTTCTTTTCAGCAGCATGTCCTGCCCAAGGCCTTTCCCCTGTGCTATCGTAGCGAGACTATAGGGTAATTGACTTTCAAATGACGACAAAACCGCAAGGAACCGGACTGAAAATCATGGTGATCGACGATAGCAGCACCATTCGCCGGTCCGCAGAAATTTTCCTGACCCAGGCGGGATACCAGGTCATCCTTGCCGAAGATGGCTTTGATGCGCTGGCCAAGATTAATGACCAGCAGCCTGCGTTGATCTTCTGCGACATCCTGATGCCGCGGCTGGATGGTTACCAAACCTGCGCCCTGATCAAAAAGAGCGCCAAGTTTCATTCCACCCCAGTGCTGATGCTCTCATCCAAGGATGGCCTGTTCGATCGCGCGCGCGGCGCCATGGTCGGTTCGGCTGCCTACCTGACCAAACCATTCACTAAAGATAGCCTGTTGGCTGCGGTGCGAGAGCACACCGCCGCCGCCAGTGCATAAAACACCGTAATACAGAGAGTAAAGCATGGCCATTCAACGAATCCTGATCGTAGACGACTCGCCGACCGAGCGTTATTACCTGACCGACATCCTGGTGCGCAGCGGTTTCACCGTGTCCACCGCTGAAAACGGCGAAGAAGCCATGGCCAAGATCAAGGCCGACAAGCCGCAACTGATCCTGATGGACGTGGTGATGCCTGGCCAGAACGGCTTCCAGGTGACCCGCGCCATTGCCAAGGATCCGGAACTGCAAGACGTGCCGATCATTATCTGCTCGTCCAAGAACCAGGAAACCGACCGCATCTGGGGCATTCGCCAGGGCGCCAAGGACTACCTGGTCAAGCCGGTCGACGCGGCCGAGCTGCTGGCCAAGATCGCGGCGCTCGGTTAAGCGATGACGACCGAACAGCAGGCGCCGACCGGCGCTGAACGCCGCAGCCGCCTGCGGCAGTACCAAGTGACGCTGCTGGAGCGCATGCAGGCCGCCAAGGCAGGCACGGGCAATGCTGGCCGCGAGCTGGGCGTGCTGCTGGGCGGCCGCCGCTGCCTGCTGGACCTGACCCAGGTCGGCGAAATCGTGCCGTTCCAGGCCGTGACAGCGGTCCCGCTGTCGCAGGACTGGTACCGCGGCCTGTCCAATATTCGCGGCAACCTGGTCGGTGTGGTCGACCTGGCGCGCTACATGGGCGAGGCTGGCACGCAAGCGGGTCCGGACAGCCGCCTGGTGACCTTGGCCACCCACCTCAGCTTCAATGTAGCAATCCTGGCCGGGCGCGTGCTTGGCTTGCGCAACCTGGACGAAATGGTGGAAGAAGCACCAGCGGACAGCGGGCAAGCTGCCTGGGGTGGCCAGCAATTCAAAGACCGTGAAGGGCAGCAGTGGACCAGGCTCGACCTGGGCGAACTGGTGCGCGATGCGCGGTTCCTGCAAATCGGCCTGTAATCTCGCGCTGCCATCGGGCAGGCGCAACATATCGAAAGCTATCGGGGGAAGTTGTAATGGCATTTAAATTCTTGTCGCGCTCCGCACCGGAGACCAGCGCCGAGCTGGGCTCCAATTCGGAGTTTTCCAGCTTCAACAACTCTCAGTACGAGGGCACGCCGCCGGACGCGGCTGTCGCTACTGCCGAACAGCCGGCAGCAGCCGAAAGCGTCTCTCCGGAAGCGGCGGAAGGCGCGCGCGGCCTGCTGCAGCGCCTGCGCACCAGCTCGGTGGGCGAGGCGGCGGCGAACGTCAAGCTGCCGCTGATCGGCCACCTGCCAAGCGCCCGCCAACTGAGCCTGCTGTCTACCACGCTGGGTGTGTCCCTGCTGCTGTCGGTGGTATTCGTGGCATGGAACGCCTATAACAGCGGCGTGACGTCGACCCGTACCCAGATCGCTTCGGACGTGCTGATGCACTCGCAGCGTATCGGCAAGGCGGCGCCTAACGCGATTAAAGGCAACCAGCAGGCGATCAAGCAGCTGGAAGACAGCCGCAGCGAACTGAATCGGGCGCTGCTGACGCTGGCCGATGGCGGCCGCTATGCGGGCCACTCGGTCCTGTCGGCACCAGGCGCGGTGCTGCCGACCCTGAACGACGCCCGCAAGAAGTGGACTGCATCGGACAAGGCTGCCGCCACCATTGCCAAATACAAGTGGGACTTGGCAGGTCTGGACGAGACCCTGCAAAAACTGAACGCCATGTCGCCTGACCTGCTGTCGCTGACCGAAGAAGTTGCGGCCGCACGCCTGAAACAGGGGGGCAGCGCCAAGGAACTGGCAGCCTTGGGCAAGCTGGGCATGCTGACCCAGCGCATGAGCCGTAGCGCATCGGCCTTCCTGACCGAGGGCGGCATTTCCTCGTCCGAGACCGCGTTCCAGCTGGGCCGCGACGCCACCGTGTTCCGCCAGACCGTGGATGGCTTCCTCAGTGGCAGCGACCAGCTCGGCCTGCCTTCAGTGAAGGACGGCGAAACCCGCGAAAACCTGCAGGCCCTGAAAAAAGGCTTCGAAGACTACGACAAGCTGGTCAAGTTCATCCTGGACCGTCTGGAAAAATTCTCCGCTGCGAAGAGCGCGGAACGACTGCTGTTCAACGAGAACGAAGACGTCCGTGCCAACTTCGCCAACCTGCAGACCAAGCTGCGTGAGCAGCAGGACTCGCTGGGTGTGTCGTTCTGGCTGATGGTGGTTGGCCTGGTGGTGACGCTGATCTCCGCTGCGGCGATTGGCCGCGTGCTGCTGCTCGATTCCCAGAACCGTGGCCGCGCTTCCGAGCGCCGCCGTCAGGAAGCGGAAGCGATGCGACTCAAAGCGCAGCAGCAGGAAGAAGAAACCAAGGCCATTAACGAGCAGAACCAGGCCGCAATTTTGCGCCTGATGAACGAACTGCAGGAAGTGGCGGACGGTGACTTGACCGTGCAGGCAACCGTTTCTGAAGACATTACCGGCGCGATCGCCGACTCGGTTAACTACACCGTGGAAGAGCTGCGCGGCCTGGTAGGCCGTGTGACGATTACCGCGGAACAGGTTACCTCCGCATCGACCCACGCACAGGGCATTTCGAACGACCTGCTGGCAGCATCGGCAGCGCAGTCGAAGGAGATCCAGGATGCATCGAACACCGTCGTGAAGATGGCCAACGAGATTACCGACGTGTCGCGCAGTGCGGCAGAATCGGCGGACGTTGCGCGCCAGTCGGTTGATGCGGCACGCCAGGGTGCGGACGCGGTGCAGAACGCCATCAAGGGTATGGACGAGATCCGCGAGCAGATCCAGGAAACCTCGAAGCGAATCAAGCGGCTGGGTGAATCCTCGCAGGAGATTGGCGAGATTACCGAGCTGATTTCCGACATTACCGAACAGACCAACGTGCTGGCGCTGAACGCGGCGATCCAGGCGGCATCGGCAGGTGAAGCAGGCCGAGGCTTCTCGGTGGTTGCGGAAGAGGTTCAGCGACTGGCAGAACGTTCCGCCGAAGCGGCCAAGCAGATCGGTGCGCTGGTGAAAACCATTCAGACCGACACCCACGACGCGGTAGCGGCAATGGAAAAATCCACGCAGGGTGTGGTTGAAGGTGCCAAGCTGTCCGACGCGGCGGGTACCGCACTGCAGGACATCTCGCAGGTTTCGAACCGCCTGGCGGAACTGATTCAGGGCATTTCCTACGCAACCGGCATGCAGGCGACCTCGGCAAACGGCGTGGCGCACAATATGCAGCACATCCTGCAGGTGACGCAGCAAACCCAGGAAGGTACCCAGCAGACCGCGAGTTCGATTCGCAAACTGACCTCGCTGGCGCAGGAGCTGAAGAACTCCGTGTCGCGATTCCGTGTTGGTGCCTGATTAGTGCCCAAGTTGCCGCTTAATTTTTAGAATCTATGAGCAAACCTGATCTTTCGTTCACCGCTTTGCCGCAATACGACACCGGCCCGCTGTCCTGGGTCATGGGTGAAATCCGCGAAGCGCTGGCCCGTTCCCGCACGGCGCTGTTCGAAGCCGGCGGGCGTGACGCGGAAGACCAGACGACGGCGCTGATGCACGCCAAGTCCCACCTGCACCAGGCGCACGGCGCCTTGCAAATGGTCGACGTGGACGGCGTTGCGCTGCTGACGCAATTGGCCGAGGTGGTGCTGGACCGCATGCGCGATGGCACTTTGAAGTGCACGCCGGACCATGCGCAGCTGCTGGCCAATATGTACCAGGCCCTGGTGGAATTCCTGGAGGAGCTGCTGTCCGGCGCCCCATTCCAGCCGGTGCGCCTGTTCCCGTTCTTCCGCGACATCCAGGACTTGCTGGGCATTGACCGGGTCCACCCGGCCGACCTGTTCTTCCCAGATGTATCGCATGTGCCCGAACTGCCGGCAGCGTTGCCGACGGCCGGCGCGCCAGGCGGTGCGCCTGACTACAAGGCCCTGCGCCAGCGCTTCGAACGTGCGCTGCTGCCGTACCTCAAAGCGGCCGATGCCGGCAGCCAGGCGATCCATGCTGCGGCGCTGCAGGCAGCGATTACCGATGTGGCCGACCAGCAAAGCGAGCACAAAGCGCGCGTCTTCTGGCGCGCCATGCAGGCTTTCGCCGAGCTGGTCGTGGGCGGGCAGCAGGAAAGCAACCGTTACGTCAAACAGCTGTTCGGCCTGATCAACCTGCAACTGCGCCGCCTGTCGGCCGGTTCGCCTGAGCTGCCGGACAATGTGCTGAAGGAGGCGCTGTTCTTTGTCGCCTCGGCCGATCCGGAACAGCTGCCGCCGCTGGCGCGCCAGCTGCGTGCCGGCTATATGCTGGACGGCATGGTGCCGCACGATTTCGAAACACGCCGCTACGGCCGCATCGACGATGCTTCGCTGGCTGCGGCGCGCGAGGGCATTGCCCATGCGCGTTCGGTCTGGCAGCGCATCGAGCAGCACGAAAACAACCCTGAACTCGATAACGATTTCGGCCAGTCGCTGGCCAAGGTCGCCGTAGCCAGCGAAATGCTGGGCCTGGGCGCGCTGGCGGCGCTGCTGCGCCAGCTCGCTGAATCGGCACGCGCCACTGTCGGCACGCGCCGCAGCGAGGCGCTGGGGCTGGAAATGGCGACAGCACTGCTGTTCGCCGAGCACGGGATCGCCCAGATCCGCCACCTGCCGGACGATTTCAACGCCCACGCCGACACCATCGCGGCTCGCCTGCAAGCCTTGCAGGCCGGCGGCACCGCGCCGGAACCTGCGCAGTGGCAGGGCGGCCTGGCCCGCCAGCTGCACGAAGAAGACACCGTTGTGGCCCTGGCGCTGGAAATGAAGACCGGTTTGCGCCAGGTCGAGAAGATGCTGGACGAGTATTACACCGACCCGGCGCGCCGCGCCGAACTGTCGGACCTGGACAAAGTGCTGCACCAGCTGCACGGCGCCTGCGCCATCCTGGACCAGGATGATGCGATGAACGCCGCTGCGCACGTGCGCATCGAAATCGGCCGCCTGGCATCGGGCCAGTTCGATGAGGCGCACGAAGCCAAGGCGCTGGACGACATCGCCCAGAACGTGGGAGCCCTGGGCTTCTTCGTCGACATGCTGGCGCAGAATCCGTCCGGCGCGCGCGAGCGTTTCGCCTTCGATCCGGAACACGGCACCTTCCGCGCCGTACCATTCAAGAAAATCTCCGGCCCGGAATCGATTCCGGTGCTGGAAGAAGCGTTGCCGGAGCCGGAAGCGGCCCCTGAACCAGTGCTGACCGCACCGGTGCCGGAGGCAACTGCCGCCGGCGACGAGCAGGTCGAAGCCGAACTGCTGGAAATCTTCATCGGCGAGGCGCAGGAAGTGCTGGCCTTCGTGCGCGAAACGCTGGCGCGTCCGCATAGCGAAATCTCCAACCTCGATACGCTGACCATGCTGCGCCGCTCCTTCCACACGCTGAAGGGCAGCAGCCGCATGGTGGGCTTGAACCGCTTCGGCGATGGCGGACATGCGATCGAAAAAGTCATGAACCTGTGGCTGGCGGAAGAACGCCGCGCCACGGAAGACTTGTTTGCGCTGCTCAATTACGCGAGCGAAGAGATGTCGGCTTGGGTGGAAGAACTGGCCACCACCGGTAATTCGGCCCGCCAGGAAAAACCGATCGTCGATGCCGCCACGCGCGTGCAGGATACCGGTGTCTTCGAGCGGCCTGCCGCTGGCACCCAGGCGGCTGTCGAAGCGATCGAGCCCCCAGCGCCGGTGGAGCCGGTTGCCGTCGAGCCGCTTATCGCTATCGAACCTGAGGCCGAGCTGGTTGCCGAGGCGGTTGAAGAAACCGCTGCGCCGCTCGAGGCTGAAGTTGCCGAAGCTGCGCCGGTGATCGTCGTTGAACCTGCCGAGGAGACGATTGAGGCGCTGTCCGACGATTTGTCCTTTGACCTGGACGCAATTGAAGTTACCGAACCCGAGTCCGCGCTGACGCTGGAAGAGCCGCTTGTCGTCGAGTCGCTGGAAGAGGAAGCGGCGCCGGCTCGTCCGACCAACGTCATCGAATTCCCGACCGCTACAGCGCCAACGCCGCCAGAACCGCCGGCGGAAGACAATATGAAGTTCGTGGGACGCCTGGCGATCCCGCTGCCGCTGTACAACATCTACATGGCGGAGACCGACGAACTGGTGCGCCTGCTGTCGCAAGATTTCGGCGAATGGCGCCACGAGCAGCGTCCGGTCAATCCGGAAGCGCTGCAGGCTGTCCACACCCTGACCGGTACTTCCGGCACGGTGGGCTTCAAGCCGCTGCGCGAACTGTCCTACGCCCTGGAAATCACGCTGCAGGAGTTGCAGCCGCCGGCGCCCCACCTGGACGATGCCCAGCACGACCTGTTCGACTTCACCATCGAGCGCGTGCGCCAGATGCTGCAAAGCTTCGCTACCGGCGAGCTGCCGCCAGAACAGCCGGAACTGATCGAAGCGCTGCACAAGCTGCGCGATGAACTGGCGCATCCGCCGGAAGTTGGCGAGGCCCTCGACGAGCGCCTGGACAGCATCGTGGGCGAGCCAGGCAGCGAGAAACTGGAAGCACGTCTTGACAACCTGTTCAGCGACACTTACCACAGCCTGGTGGCCGAACCGTCGGAGCCGCAGAAGCCGGAAGTGGCCGCGCAAGACGGCAATCTCGACAACATGTTCGATGCCGCTTTCGATGACGCGCTCGATGCGCCTGAGCTGAAGCAGGCGGCGCCTGCTGCCGAATCGCTGCACCAGTCTGAATCCAGCGAAGCAGCGGTGGAAGTTGCCGCGCCGGCGACTGAAGAAGCTGCCCTCGTCATTGAAGAAATCGCAGCACCGGTTGTCGACGAAATCGCCGCACCGGTTGCCGAGGAGATCGCTGCACCGGCCGTGGAGGAAATCGCTGCACCGGCCGTCGAGGAAATCGCTGCACCGGCCGTCGAGGAGATCGCTGCACCGGCTGTCGAGGAACTCGTTGTACCGGTCGCAGAGGAAGTCGCCGAGCCGGCCGTTGAGGAACTCGCTGCACCTGTCGTCGAGGAAATCGCTGCACCTGTCGTCGAAGAAATCGCTGCACCTGTCGTCGAAGAAATCGCTGCACCTGTCGTCGAAGAAATCGCCGAGCCTGTGATCGAAGAAGCCGCGCCGGCTGTCGAAGCAGTCGAGGAAACCGCGCTGCAAGCCGAAGCCGAAGCAGCGACCGCCGAAGCCGCGATTGAAGTCGACGCCATCGACGCCACCGCACTGGCAGCCGGCGAAGCGATCGAGGAAGACGCAGTCGATCTCGACCACGCGGCCCCAAGCGAAGTGCAGGTAGTCGAGCTGCCGGAAACGCCTCACCTGCTGGGCGCCAGCCCGTCAGACATCCACGACGAGCTGGACCCGGACCTGCTGCCGGTATTCCTGGAAGAAGGCACCGACCTGCTGCCGCAGATCGGCGAATCGCTGCGCGCCTGGCACGCCAAGCCGACCGATTTCAGCCACGCCCACAGCCTGCAGCGCGTGCTGCACACCGTCAAAGGCAGCGCCCGCATGGCCGGCGCAATGCGTCTTGGCCAGCATGCGCACGAAATCGAAACGCACATTGAAAACATGGTGCACGCAGGTAGCGCGTCCCAGCACTCGTTCGACGAGCTGATGGCGCACTATGACCACGCGCTGCTGCTGTTCGAACAACTGCAAAATCCGGAAGCCTACGCCGCTGCCATGGCCGCCGCCCAGGCGGCAGCCGCAGCACCGGCCGCCCAAGCAGGCGCGCCAGCCGCCCAGGGCGCAGCCCAGCCATCCCTGAGCGCCCTGGCCGCACGCCTGGCTGCAGCGCCTGCACCGGCAGTACGCGGTGGCGAGGAAGCGGAAGCCAAGGCCTCGCCACTGGTGCGTGTACGTGCCGACATCCTTGACCGCCTGGTGAACCAGGCCGGTGAAGTGTCGATCACCCGTTCGCGCCTGGAAAACGAAGTGACCTCGCTGCGTACCTCGGTATCCGACTTCCAGGAAAACTTGAACCGCCTGCGCCGCCAGCTGCGCGAAGTCGAAATGCAAGCTGAATCGCAGATCGCCTCGCGCATGTCGATTGCCGGCGAACGTGAATTCGACCCGCTGGAGTTCGACCGCTTCACCCGCCTGCAGGAACTGACCCGCATGATGGCCGAATCGGTGAACGACGTGGCCTCCTTCCACGAAGGCCTGATCCGTTCCATCGACGGCGCCACCGGCGACTTGACGCAGCAAGCGCGCATGACGCGTGACCTGCAGCGAGACCTGATGCGCGTGCGCATGGTGCCGTTCAACAGCGTTTCCGAGCGTCTGTTCCGCGTGGCCCGCCAGGGTGCGAAAGAAACCGACAAGCGCGTCAACCTGGACATCCGTGGTGGCGGCGTTGAAATGGACCGTAGCGTTCTCGAACGCATGGCCGCGCCATTCGAACACTTGCTGCGTAACGCTATCGTGCACGGCATCGAGTCGCGCGAACGCCGTGTTGAACACGGCAAGGGTGAAACCGGCGAACTGCTGGTGCAAGTCAGCCAGCAGGGTAATGAAGTCGTGCTGGAGTTCAGCGACGACGGCGCCGGCCTCGACCTGGAACGCATCCGCGCCAAGGCGCGCAGCGTCGGTCTGCTGGCCGAGGACCAGGCCATCAGCGATGCTGAAGCGTCCAACCTGATCTTCCAGCCAGGCTTCTCGACTGCCGATACGCTGACCGAACTGGCCGGCCGCGGCGTGGGCATGGACATTGTGCTGTCCGAGGCGCAAGCCCTGGGCGGCCGTGTTGAAACCTTCACCGAGCCAGGCAAGGGCACCCGCTTCACGATTCGCCTGCCGTTGACGCTGGCCGTGACCCAGGTGGTGCTGATCTCCGCCGGCGGCCGCACCCACGCGGTGCCAGCGCTGATGGTGGAGCAGGTGCTGCAGCTGAAGGAAGGCGCACTGGCCGAAGCTACCGCCAAGGGCGCCGTAGTGCACCATGGCCAGCACGTGCCTCTGCGCTACCTGGCTACCTTGCTGGGCGACGGCGAAGCACGTCCGCTGCTGCAGCGTTCTTCGCCAGTGATGATGCTGCGTAACGGTACCGACCGCGTCGCGCTGCACGTCGATGAAATCCTCGGCAACCGCGAGGTGGTTATCAAGAACATCGGCCCGCAACTGTCGCGCATGCCTGGCATCGCCGGTGCAACCGTGCTCGGTTCGGGTGAAATCGTGCTGATCCTGAATCCGGTGGCGCTGCAGCTGCACGTGGCGCAGCATCCGGAACTGGCTCCGCGTACCGCGGCGACTCCGGCGCCTGCACCGGCCGGCGGTACCGTCGAACCTGCGGAACCAACCCGCGCCCATGGCACCGTCATGGTGGTCGACGATTCGCTCACCGTGCGCAAGGTGACCCAGCGCCTGCTGGAGCGCGAAGGCTACCACGTGATGCTGGCCAAGGACGGTGTGGATGCACTAGAGCAGTTGCAGGACCGCCTGCCGGAACTGATGCTGGTCGACATCGAGATGCCGCGCATGGACGGCTTCGACTTGACCCGCAACGTGCGCGGCGACGAACGCACCAAAGAGATCCCGATCATCATGATCACCTCGCGTTCGGCAGACAAGCACCGCAACTACGCGCTGCAGCTGGGCGTGAATGCCTACTTCGGCAAGCCGTTCCAGGAAGACATCCTGCTCGGCGCCATCGCCGGCCTGCTGCCTCAACGGGCATAAGGCTCGCGGCGCCGGACAACAGGGCAGGCCTTAGCGCCTGCCCTTTTTTTATCTGAACGAATGCGATTGCTCAAATTATCTGCTGCGCTGCTTGCGGCCATTTTCCTGCTTGGCTGTGGCCTGGTCGTCGCCGCAGGCTGCAATGACAAGCTGGCCGAAGCCGACCTGATTGTCGTGCCGGGCAACACCGTGGCGCTCGACGGGACGCCGAGCCCAAGGCTGCAGGCGCGCCTCGACGCAGCGCTGGCGTTGTATCGCGACCATCAGGCCACGTTCATCTTCGTCAGCGGAGGACTGGGCAAGGAAAGCTTTGACGAGGCGGTGGTCATGGCGGCCTACCTCGCCGGGCAGGGTGTGCCAGCGGCTGCCATCGTCATCGACAGCCAGGGCCTGGACACCAAGGCAACAGCCGCGAACGCTGCTGCGTTCATGCGCGCCAAGGGCTTGCAAACGGCGCTCGTTGCGACGCAATACTTCCACGTGCCGCGCACCGAGCTTGCCCTCGAGCGCGCTGGTGTCCGCGTCGTCGGGCATAGCCACGCGCGCTACGCCGAACTGCGTGATCTTTACTCGATTCCGAGGGAAGTGGTGGGTTACGTCGCTTACTTCTTGACGACCTCGTAGCGCTCCAGCGTGCGCTTGCGCGCTTCGTCGTGGTCGACGATGGGATTGCGCGGCAGGTGAATCTCTTTCACCGGCAGGCCTGCCAGGTGCGGCAGGTAGCGCTTGATAAATTTGCCCTCCGGGTCGAACTTCTGCGACTGCGTGACCGGATTGAAGATCCGGAAGTAGGGCTGCGCATCGCAGCCTGAAGACGACGCCCATTGCCAGCCGCCGTTGTTGGCTGCGAGGTCGAAATCATTGAGGTGCAGTGCGAAATAAGCTTCGCCGCGGCGCCAGTCGATGCCCAGGTCCTTGCACAGGAAGGACGCCACCACCATGCGCAGGCGATTGTGCATGTAGCCGGTGCGGTTTATCTGCAGCATGGCCGCGTCCACCAGCGGATAGCCGGTGCGTCCCTCGCACCAGGCAGCAAACAGCTCGTCGGCTGCGGGGCCGGTTTCCCATTCGATCTTGTCGTAGGCGGGCTTGAAGGCGCCTTCCACCACATGCGGGTTGTGGAAAAGGATCTGCATGTAGAACTCGCGCCAGATCAGCTCAGACAGCCAGACGGCACCGCCTTCGCCTGCAGCACCGCGCGCCGACATGGTCATCACGGTGCGCACCAGGTGGCGGATCGACACGGTGCCAAAGCGCAGGTGCATCGACAAATAGGACGGTCCCTTGATGGCCGGGTAATCGCGCGCAACGCCGTAATCGGCAATGCGGCCAAGGAAGTCGTCGAACAGCTGCGGGCCGTTGCCGATGCCCAGATCGTGCAGGTTGGTGCGCTCGAAGCCGATATCGGCCAGCGACGGCAGCATGCTGCGGCCCGGCGCAAAGCGTCCAGGCTGACGCGCGCTGCCAGGTTTCACGGTCCACGGCGCCAGCACCGAGGGATCTGCCTCCAGCTTGCGCAGCCAGGCGTTCTTGTAGGGCGTGAACACGGAAAACGGCTGCCCGGCTTGCGTGAGCACTTCGTCGCGCTCGAACACCACCTGGTCCTTGCAGGTGCGCAGTTCGCGCCCGGCAGCGCGCAGGCTGCGGGCAACGGCCGCGTCGCGCGCGATGGCGGCCGGCTCGTAGTCGTGGTTGGCAAAAACAACATCCACGGCGAGCTCAGCGGCGAGCTTTGGAATTGCTGTTTCGGCAAGATCGTGCCGTACGATCAGGTGCCCGCCGGCCGCTTCCAGCTCAGCAGCAAGCGCCCTCAGCGTATCGTGGATGAACTCGACGCGCCGGTCGGCCGCAGGCAGCGCATCCAGGATGGCGCGGTCGAAAATAAAGGCAAAGTACACTGTGCCGGCAGAGGCCAGCGCGTGATGCACAGCGGCATGATCGAACAAGCGGAGGTCGCGGCGCAACCAGACAAGGGCGTTTTTCATGGCTGGATCAGCAATTCATAGTAAACTGTGGGTATATCCGGCAGTTGCAGCGCGGATATTACAGTAAAGAACTCTTAACAGTCCTGCATAGAGAGCAATCATGAAAAAAGTCAAATTGACCAGAAGCATGCCTGTGCCGGGATTGTTACCGGAAACTAGTGAACTGAAGGAGCTAAAGGCGCCTATGACTGCCCCTGCGCTCAACCTGGCGAATCATTTCCTGATTGCCATGCCATCCATGCAAGACCCGATCTTTGGCGGCACGGTCGTGTATGTATGCGAACACAATGAAAACGGCGTACTGGGCGTCGTGATCAACAAACCTACCGATATGACCATGGAAGTGCTGTTCGACCGGATCGACCTCGAAGTGTCGTCGGCCGCCGAGCGCCACCTGGAATCGGAGCCGATCATGTTCGGCGGCCCGGTGCAGGATGACCGTGGTTTCGTGCTGCATACTCCGGGCGCGCACTATTCGTCTTCGCTGACGGTGACCAACGACGTGGCCTTCACCACCTCGATCGACGTGCTGGAAGCCGTGGCCCGTGGCCAGGGGCCGGAGCGCATGATGGTGTCGATCGGCTACGCGGGCTGGAGCCCGGGCCAGCTGGAAGACGAACTGGCACGCAATGGCTGGCTGACCGTGGCGGCCGATCCGCGCATCGTGTTCGATGTGCCGATCGAGGACCGCTACCAGGCTGCCATCAAGCTGCTGGGCTTCGACCCCCTGATGCTTAACTCTGAAGCGGGTCATGCATAGTCCGGAAACTGTTTTAGGCTTCGACTTCGGCATCAAACGCGTTGGTGTCGCAATGGGAAACACAATGATCGGCCAGGCCACCCCCCTGGCCGTCATTCAATCCACCGTCAACGATGCTCGCTTCGCCGAGATCAAGGCCCTGATCGATAAATGGGGGCCGACCAGGCTGGTTGTGGGCCTGCCTTTCCACCCGGACGGGGCAGAGCACGAAATGACGGCCCGCTGCCGCAAGTTCGCCAATCAGCTGAACGGCCGCTTCAATCTTCCCGTGGTGCTGGTCGACGAGCGCTACTCGTCTGCAATGATTGCCGCCAAGCGCGGCGAAATCATCGACGACCGTGCCGCCGCCATCATCCTCCAACAATACTTTGACGAATATGTCCCACACTGATCCACAACAGCTTGACGCCGAAGCGCTGTACGCCAGCCTGCTCGAGCAGGTCAAGGCCGGCATTGCCGGCGCCAACGAGCCGGCCATCGTCGGCATTCATTCGGGCGGCGCCTGGATCGCCGAGCGCCTGGCCAAGGACCTGAACCTCACCGCGCGCCTGGGCGTGCTGGACGTGTCCTTCTACCGTGACGATTACGCGAAGAAGGGCTTGCCGGCCGAAGTAAAGCCGACCCATATCGGTTTCGACGTCAACGGCGCCACCATCGTGCTGGTGGACGATGTGCTCTACACCGGCCGCACCACCCGTGCCGCCATCAACGAATTGTTCGACTACGGCCGCCCGGCGCGCATCATGCTCGCTTCGCTGGTGGACCGCGGCGAACGCCAGTTGCCGGTGGCAGCCGATTTCGTGGCGGCCCATACCCGCTGCGCGGCCGGCCAGGCGCTGCGCCTGCAACAAACCGGCGACGGAAAGTTTTCCCTGACTCTTGAACAGAACCATGCTTAATCCGCAACTCAACAAACACGGCGAGCTTCAGCACCTGCTGACGACCGAGGGCCTGCCCAAGGCCATCATCAACCAGATCCTCGATACCGCCTCCTCTTTCGTGTCCGTGTCGGACCGCGAAGTGAAGAAGGTCCCGCTGATGCGCGGCAAAAGCGTGTTCAACCTGTTCTTCGAGAATTCCACCCGTACCCGCACCACCTTCGAGATCGCGGCCAAGCGCCTGTCGGCCGACGTGATCAACCTGAATATCGCGGCGTCCTCCGCCAGCAAGGGCGAATCCCTGCTGGACACCATCGACAACCTGTCGGCCATGCATGCCGACATGTTCGTGGTGCGCCATTCGCAATCGGGGGCGCCTTACCTGATCGCCAAGCACCTGCAGGACACGAAGCAGAACCACGTGCACGTGGTGAACGCGGGTGACGGCCGCCACGCGCACCCGACGCAAGGCCTGCTGGACATGTACACCATCCGCCACTACAAGAAGGACTTCACCAACCTGCGCGTGGCAATCGTGGGCGACATCCTGCACAGCCGCGTGGCCCGTTCCGACATCCACGCCCTGACTACGCTGGGCGTGCCGGAAATCCGCGCCATCGGCCCGCACACCCTGCTGCCGGGCGGCCTGGAGCAACTGGGCGTGCGCACCTTCACCAACATGGATGAAGGGCTCAAAGACGTGGATGTGATCATCATGCTGCGCCTGCAGAACGAACGCATGAGCGGCGCGCTGCTGCCGTCGGCCGGCGAATACTTCCGCGCTTACGGCCTGACGCCTGAGCGCCTGGCGCTGGCCAAGCCGGACGCCATCGTGATGCACCCGGGCCCGATGAACCGCGGCGTGGAGATCGACTCCGCCGTGGCCGACGGCCCGCAAGCGGTGATCCTGTCGCAGGTCACCTTTGGTATCGCAGTCCGCATGGCGGTGATGAGCATCCTGGCAGGCACGCAAGCATAAAAATGAACGTACTTATCCAAAACGGCCGACTGATCGATCCGGCCAACAAGATCGATTCCAAGCAAGACCTGTACATCGTGGACGGCAAGGTTGCCGCGATCGGCAGTGCGCCGGCCGGCTTCAAGGCCGACCGCACCATCGATGCCGCCGGCAAGGTGGTGGCGCCGGGCCTGGTCGACCTGTCCGCGCGCCTGCGCGAGCCGGGTTTCGAGTACAAGGCCACGCTGAAATCGGAAATGCAGGCTGCGGTGCAGGGCGGTGTGACTTCCCTGGTGTGCCCGCCCGACACCGACCCTGTGCTCGACGAGCCGGGCCTGGTGGAAATGCTGAAACACCGCGCGCGCGGCCTGAACCAGGCCCACGTGCATCCGCTGGGCGCGCTGACCCACGGCCTGAAAGGCGAAGCGCTGACCGAGCTGGTGGAACTGACCGGCGCCGGCTGCATCGGCTTCTCGCAGGCCGAGACCCCGATCAAGGACACCACCGTGCTGCAGCGCGCGATGCAGTACGCGGCCACCTTCGGCTTCACCATCTGGCTGCGCCCGCAGGACGCCTGGATCGGCCGCGGCGGCGTAGCCCACAGCGGCCCGCTGGCTTCGCGCCTGGGCCTGTCCGGCGTGCCGGTGATGGCGGAAACCATCGCCCTGCACACCATCTTCGAACTGATGCGTTCGACCGGCGCCAAGGTCCACCTGTGCCGCATGTCCTCGGCTGCGGGCCTGGAACTGGTACGTGCCGCCAAGGCTGAAGGCTTGCCGATCACCTGCGACGTTGGCGCGCACCACGTGCACCTGACCGACGCCGACATCAACTTCTTCGACTCGAATGCACGCGTCGACCCGCCATTCCGCACCCAGCGCGACCGCGAAGCGATCCGCGCCGGCCTGCTGGACGGGACCATCGACGCCATGTGCTCGGACCATACGCCATGCGACGATGATGAAAAGCTGCTGCCATTCGGCGAAGCTTCGCCCGGTGCGACCGGCCTGGAATTGCTGCTGTCGCTGGCCATCAAATGGGCTGACGACTATGCCGCAGCGCATGGCAAGGAAGAAGCACTGTCGCGTGCCATCGCGCGCGTCACCACCGACGCCGCACGTGTCGCCGGCCTGGCGCAAGCCGGCCAGCTGGGCGTAGGCAGCGTGGCCGACGTTGTCGTATTCGACCCGGCCGCGCGCTGGACCGTCGAAGGCGGCGCACTGGCCAGCCAGGGCAAGCACACGCCTTTCCTCGGCTACGAGCTGGCCGGCCAGGTAGAGGCGACCATCGTAGCGGGGCACGTGGCGTATGAACGCAACGCCAGCTAATCCCCCAGCCAGGCGCAACCTCGACTGGCGCCTGGTGCTGCGCATCGGCCGCATGATGCTGCACCTGCTGGCCGGCATGGCCACTTGCGCCTTCGTCTTCCCCTTCATAGGGACGGAAAGGCGCAATGGCCATATCCGCCGCTGGTCGCGCCAGCTGCTCGCTATCTGCAACGTCAGCGTGCAGATGACGCCAGGCAGCGCGGCACCGCTGGAGCAGGGCATGATCGTCTGTAACCACATCTCGTGGCTGGACATCTTCGTCATCAATGCGCTTTACCCATGCCGTTTCGTGGCCAAGTCGGAAATCCGTGACTGGCCGCTGGCCGGCTGGCTGGTGGCGAAGGCAGGCACGGTGTTCATCGCGCGCGGCAACAAGCGCGAGCTGCGCAATATCTTCAAGGGCCTGGTGCACGCCCTGCAGGAAGGCCAGCGCGTGGCCTTCTTCCCGGAAGGCACGACGGCTGCCCAGGGCACGCTGCTGCCTTTCCACGCCAACCTGTTCGAGGCGGCGGTGGACGGCAAGGTGCTGGTGCAGCCGTTCGCCCTGTCCTATGTTGACGCCGCGGGCCAGGCGCATTCCTCGGTCGACTTCATCGGCGACATGACATTCGTGCAAAGCGTGATCAATATCCTCGATGGCAAGCCGGTGCGGGCGCGCCTGGCCGTGCTGGAGGCGATGCCGGGCGAGGGCGCCCACCGCCGCGATCTGGCTGCGGCGACCCACGCTGCCATCGGCGCCGCACTGGGCATCGTGCCGGAGACGGAATCTTTACAGGAGCAATCAGCATGACCAGGATCAGTGTGCTGGCAGCCTGCCTGCTGTTGGCGGCCTGCAGCGGCGACACCTTCACCAATGCCAAGACCCTGCGCACGCAGGCGACGGAAAGCCTGGCGCAGAAGAACTTTGGCATCGCGGCCGACAAGGCGTATGCCGCTACGCTGAAGGCGCCGAAAGAGGCGGAGTCCTACTTCCTGCTGGCGCAGGCCCAGGCGCAATTAGGCCGCAAGAATGCCGCCATGGCTTCGCTGGAGACGGCGATCGTCAACGGTTTCACGGACGAAGAAGCGATCAAGGGCAGCGCCAACCTGGAACCGCTGCGCAAGTCGGAAGCGTACAAGGAACTGATGGCCGCCACGTTTGCGCCGGCAGCTGCGGCGCCGGCCGAAGGCGAGGCGCCCGCTGCGGCGGAAGGCACGGGTGAAGCGGGCAAGGCCGACAGCCACCCGCCGGCCCAGTCCCAGGCCCAGGCATCGGCCCCAGCCGAAGGCACGTCGAAGCACTAAATCGTCCGGTACTCCGGGCAATCCACTTGCAGCAGGCTGCGGTCGTCGAGGCAGACGGCCGACAGCTTGCCGCCCCAGACGCAGCCGCTGTCGAGCGCGATCAGGCGCGGCATGATGCGCAGGCCCAGCGCCGACCAGTGGCCGAACACCACGGTGGTATCGCTGGTGCGGCGGCCCGGCACTTCGAACCACGGCATCAGGCCGGTCGCCGGATCGGCATGCGCCGATTCCTTCATCTTGAAATCCATCACCCCGTCGGCAGTGCAGAAGCGCATGCGGGTCAGCGCGTTGACGATGCAGCGCAGGCGCGCGGCGCCGCTCAGGTCATCGTGCCAGCGGTCCGGCTGGTTGCCGTACATCTCGCGCAAGAAGCCGACCCATTCGTCGCCGCGCAGCGCTGCTTCCACCTCGCCGGCCAGCGCCATGGCCTGTTCCGCGGTCCATTGCGGCAGCACGCCGCCATGCACCAGCAGGTGGCCAAGGCGCATGATGGCCATCGGGCGCAGGCGCAGCCAGTGCAGCAGCGCTTCGCGGTCGGCCGCAGCCAGGATGTGCTCAATTGTGTCGGAACTCGATTCGGGCCGGATGCCGTTGGCTACCGCCAGCAGGTGCAAGTCGTGGTTGCCCAGCACGGCGTCGATGCGGCCGTCGCTGCCCTGGCTCAGGGCCTGCACATAGCGCAGGGTGGACAGCGAATCGGGGCCGCGGTTGATCAAGTCGCCGCAAAAGAGGATGGCGGGCGGTTCATTTCCAGCGGCATGTTCGGTGTCCAGGATCTTTTCGACCAGGGTGACCGTCTCGCCATGGCAACCCTGCAGGTCGCCCACTACATAAGTTTTCATGCCACTAGGATAACGCATGATCGCCGAATCCGGCGGGACGCAGAGGCTGTCCAACTAAAAGTATCATTTGGTAAGTAAATACCTTGGACGCAACGCTCTCGGCTAGAATTTCCCGTCCCACAGCGCGCATACGGTACAATCGCCGCTTAGCGCGCGAGCAATCTTTCTTGCTGCGCTGCGATAAGGGCGGCTGGCTCACTATACTGATAAGAACTAATGTTTTCCTTCCTCGTGAGCTTTTTCACGTCCGCACTCCTGACCTTGTGGGTCATCAAGGAAGTGCGTTTGCATGGGCCCGCCCTGGACACTGACTTTGGCGGCGTGCAAAAAGTGCATGTCCACCACGTGGCCCGCATTGGCGGCCTCTCGATTTTCCTGGCAGTTGCGCTGAGCGCCTGCGTTTCGGTCTGGCGCGTTCCCGTGATGACCAGCTGGATGCTATCGCTGATCATGTGCGCCTTGTTTGCCTTCCTCGGCGGCATTGTCGAAGACTATACCGGCAAGGTCAGCGCGCGCCGGCGCCTGCTGCTGACCATGTTTGCCGCCTTGCTTGCCTATTTCCTGATGGATGCGCGGATCGACCGTATCGACTGGATGTGGTCGACCACGCCGCTGCCTTATCTGTGGCTGACGCTGCCGCTGACGGTGCTGGCGGTTGCCGGCATTGCCAACGCCGTCAATATCATCGACGGATTTAACGGCTTGGCCAGCGTGGTAACGATTTGCATGTTGCTGTCGCTGGGCTATGTCGCGCTGCAGGTCAACGATATGTTCGTGCTGGTGGCGGCGTTGATGGTGGCTGGCGCCACTGCCGGTTTCCTGATCTGGAATTACCCGGTCGGGCTGATATTCCTGGGCGATGGCGGTGCCTACTTTATCGGATTTATGCTGGGAGAATTAGCGCTGTTGCTGGTAATGCGCAACCCGCAAGTTTCTACTTGGTATGCGGTATTGCTCTTAATTTATCCCACCTTTGAAACCCTGTTCAGCGTATATCGCCGTTTCTTCATTCGCGGCACCTCGCCGGCCATGCCGGACGGTATTCACTTGCATAGCCTGATTTTCCGGCGCGTGGTGCAGTGGGCGGTGGGCCGCAAGGATGCGCGGGCCCTGGTCCGCCGCAATTCCATGACGTCGCCATACCTGTGGATGTTTTCGCTGATGGCAGTGATTCCCGCTACGGTATTCTGGCGCTATACCTGGGTGCTGATGCTGTTTTGCCTGCTATTTATTGCGAGTTATGTCTGGCTATATGCACGTATTGTCAGATTTAAAGCGCCACGCTGGATGATTCGACATAAGAAAAGCCGATAAGCCGATTTCGTGTATATTCCCAAATATCGAAATCTATTAAAGGACAAGAAGATGGATCTGTCGAATTTGTCGTCCACTGAATTACGCAACCTGCAGGAAAAAATTAAGCGCGAATTAAAGCAGCGCGAAGGCATGGATAAGCAAAAGGCGCGCGACCAGATATTCGCCATCGCCCAGCAAGCCGGCGTGCCGCTCAAGGAATTGCTGGTTGGCTTCCCTGGCACCCGCAACAAGGGCGGCAAAGTCGAAGCGCGCTATCGCAATCCTGCCAATGCTACCGAACAATGGACCGGCCGCGGCCGCCAGCCTAAATGGGTCAAGGAATGGCTTGAGGGCGGCAAGTCGATAGACGACCTGCGCATCTGAACCGAATCTTTCTAATATTTGTCTTTCTCACTTTCTATGGTTGCTCTCTCTAAATCAATTTTCAAGGCGTACGATATCCGCGGCATCATCGGTAAAACCCTGGACGAGGGCGTGGCACGTTCCGTCGGCCATGCCTTTGGCCTGGCCGCAGCCGCGAAAGGAGAGCGCAGCGTGGTGATCGGCCGCGACGGCCGCCTGTCCGGCCCGGGCCTGATCGCAGCCTTGGCGCAGGGCCTGCAGGCCGCAGGCGTCGATGTGATCGACCTGGGTGTGGTGGCCACGCCGATGGTGTACTTCGGTACCCAGGTGCTCGACACCCGTTCCGGCATCATGGTGACCGGCAGCCATAACCCGCCGGACTATAACGGCTTCAAAATGGTGCTGAAGGGCGAGGCAATCCATGGCGATTCCATTACCGCCCTGTACCACGCCATCGAAGCGGGCTTGCAGCCGGCAGCGGATGCCGGCAAGTACAGCACCTGCGATATCCGTGAGCAGTACCTGCAGCGCATCATCGGCGACGTGAAGATTGCACGCCCGATCAAGATTGCCGTCGACTGCGGCAACGGCGTGGCCGGCGCATTCGCTGGCGACCTGTATCGCGGCATGGGCTGCGAGGTCGTCGAGCTGTTCTGCGAAGTGGACGGCACTTTCCCGAACCACCATCCAGACCCGGCGCATCCGGAAAACCTGCAGGACCTGGTCAGGGCGCTGCAGGAGACCGATGCTGAAATCGGCCTGGCCTTCGACGGCGATGGCGACCGCCTCGGCATCGTGACCAAGGACGGCCAGATCATCTACCCGGACCGTCAGCTGATGCTGTTTGCTGAAGACGTCCTGAGCCGCAACCCGGGCGAACAAATCCTGTACGACGTGAAATGCACGCGCCACCTTGCGGCGTACATCGAAAAAGCAGGCGGCAAGCCGCTGATGTGCAAGACCGGCCACTCGCTGGTCAAGGCCAAGCTGAAGGAAACCGGTGCTCCGCTGGGCGGCGAAATGAGCGGCCACGTCTTCTTCAAGGACCGCTGGTACGGCTTCGACGATGGCTTGTATGCCGGCGCGCGCATGCTGGAAATCCTGACGCGCCATGCAGATCCTTCCGCTGTGCTGAACGCGCTGCCCAAGTCGGACAGCACGCCGGAATTGCAGCTGCAACTGAACGAAGGCGAGAATTACGCGCTGATGGCCAAGCTTGCGGCCGAGGCGAAATTCCCGGGCAATGAGCGCGTCATCGATATCGACGGCCTGCGCGTGGAATATGCCGACGGCTTTGGGCTGGCACGCTCCTCGAACACCACGCCGGTGATCGTGATGCGCTTCGAGGCCGAATCGCCGGCCGCGCTGGCGCGCATCCAGGGCCAGTTCCGTGAAGTGATCCTGGCTGCCAAGCCGGACGCGCAGCTCCCGTTCTAAATGAATATCCTGCTGGTGCGTGTCTCATCGCTTGGAGACGTGCTGCACAATATGCCCATCGTGGCCGACATCAAGCGCCACTTCCCGGATGCGAACATCGACTGGGTGGTGGAGGAGGGCTATGTCAGCCTGGTGCGCCTGAACCCGATGGTGCGCAATATCCTGCCGTGGGGCCTGCGCCGCTGGCGCAAGAGCCTGGGCAAGAAGGAGACGCGCGCCGAGATCGGCGCGTTCTTCCGCAAGCTGCGCGAAGTGGAATACGACTACGTGTTCGACACCCAGGGCCTGCTCAAGACCGGCATCATCATGGGCGCCGCGCGCGGCAAGAACAAGGTTGGCCTGGCCAACGGCAGCGAAGGTTCGGGCTACGAAGGCATCTCGCGCATCTTCCACAGCAAGAGCATCCCGCTCGACCCGCGCACGCATGCGGTGGCACGCGGCCGCCTGATAGTGGGGGCCGCGCTGGGATTCAAGGTCGACTATCCGGCCGATTTCGGCTTGCCCGAAGTTCCAGCCAGCGAACCGCGCCCGGAATGGATGGGGGAGACGCCGTACGCCGTGTTTTTCCATGGCACGGCGCGCGATGCCAAGAAATGGGCGCCGGCCAACTGGATTGAGCTGGGCAAGGCGCTGGCGCCGATGCCTGTGCTTCTGCCATGGGGTTCGGACAAGGAAAAGGCCGAAGCGGAAGCGCTGGCTGCCGGCATTCCGAACGCCCGCGTGCTGCCAAAGCTTTCGATGGCCGACGCCGTCATGCTGGCGCGCCGCGCTGCGCTGGCGGTGGGCGTGGATACTGGCCTGACCCACATCGCTGCGGCTTTCTCGCGCCCTGTAGTGGAAATCTACGCCGACTCGCCGCGCTGGAAGACGGAAGGCAACTGGTCGCCGCGCATCATCAACCTTGGCGACAAAGGCTCGCCGCCCGGCGTGGCCGAAGTGCTGGCTGCGGCCAGGAGCCTGCTCTGAACATGCGACTCTTTTATACATTCATGTGGTGGCTGGCTTTGCCGCTGGTGCTGGGCCGCTTGTGGTGGCGTGGCCGCAAGGAGCCGGGTTACCGCCAGCACTGGGGCGAGCGCCTTGGCATGTATGGCGCGCGCGCAGCCAACGACGAACCGGCCACGATCTGGGTGCACGCGGTGTCGGTCGGCGAGACACGCGCGGCCGAGCCGCTGGTCGATGCGCTGTTGAAGAAATATCCGCAGGCGCGCATCGTCCTGACCTGCATGACGCCGACCGGCCGTGCTACCGGCAAGAGCCTGTTCGGCAAGCATGGTGCCCGTGTGGTGCAATCCTACCTGCCGTACGATATGCCGCTGCTGGTGGCGCGCTTCATCCGCCATTTCGAGCCGCGCATCTGCATCCTGATGGAGACGGAAGTGTGGCCGAACCTGATCCTGCAATGCCAGCGGGACAGGGTGCCGGTAGTGCTGGCCAATGCGCGCCTGAGCGAGCGTTCGCTGGGCAAGGCGCAGCGCTTCGGCAAGGTGATACGCGATGCCGCACAGGGCATTACCCTGGTAGCAGCCCAGACCGAAGCCGATGCCTTGCGCATCCGCGAACTTGGCGCGGGCAATGTGAGCGTGACCGGCAGCATCAAGTTCGACGTCGTGATCCCGCAAGCGGCATTGGCGACCGGCGCGCAACTGCGCCAGCAGTTCGGCGTGCGGCCGGTCTTCCTGTGTGCCAGCACGCGCGAAGGCGAAGAGGGCATGATCCTGGAAGCCTTCCTGTCTGCGCGCGCGTCGCTGCCGCAAGACGTGCTGCTGCTGATCGTGCCGCGCCATCCGCAGCGTTTCGATGAAGTGGCGGCAATGGTGACGGAACGCGGCCTGTCGCTGCAGCGCCGGTCGGAACTGGCCGCACCCGGCGCCAGCGTCGCCCCTTCCACCGATGTGGTGCTGGGCGATTCGATGGGCGAAATGTTCGCTTACTACGCGGCCTGCGATCTGGCCTTCATCGGCGGCAGCCTGCAGCCACTGGGCGGCCAGAACCTGATCGAACCGGCCGCACTGGGCAAGCCGATCATCGTCGGCGAGCACACCTTCAACTTCGCACAAGCCACGGAAGACTGCCTGCAGCAAGGCGGGGCAGTGCGCGTGCCGAACAGCGATGGCCTGATGCACCAGGCGGCGCGCCTGCTGGCCGACAGCGCAGCCCGCGGCGCCATGGGGGCGCATGCGCTGACCTTCGCCAACACCCACCGCGGCGCCACCGCGCGCACGATTGCATTGCTTCCTGATTTGAAGTGACAAATGTCATGACGAAGTCATGGCATTCCGTTCTGGCGAGCAGTGCCTGCAAGCCGGATACTGCGTTCACCTGAATACAAGGAGACCGCAATGCTAAAACTGTTAGTTGCCGCCAGCCTGGCCTGTGCCCTGCCTGCCATGGCAGCCGAAACTACCCTGATCAAGGACGTCCGCGTTTTCGACGGGCAGAAAGTGCATGCCAAGCGCAGCGTGCTGCTGGAAGGCGGGAAGATCGCCAGCGCAGATTTCAAGGGCAAGGCGCCTGCAGGCACCAAGGTGGTTGAGGGCGCCGGACGCACGCTGATGCCGGGCCTGATCGATTCCCATACCCACAGCTTCCAGCACTTCGAACTGCCGCTGGTGTTCGGTGTGACCAGCGAGCTGGATATGTTCACCGCCGTGCCGCTGCTGCAGGAAATGAACAGCCGCATGCAGCGCGGCGAGAACAAGGACCGTCCGGACATCATCTCGGCCGGTGTGCTTGCCACCGTACCGGGCGGCCACGGTACCGAGTACGGCATGCCTATCCCGACCCTGACCAAGCCGGAAGAAGCCCAGTCGTGGGTCGATGCCCGTCTTGCCGAAGGCTCGCACTTCATCAAGATCGTGATGGAACCGGGCCGGCCGGGCCACCCCACGCCAAGCCTGGACCGCGCTACCGTGAAGGCGCTGATCGTGGCCGCGCATCAGCGCGGCAAGCTGGCCGTGGTGCACATCTCCAATCCGGACGATGCCCGTGCTGCGCTGGAGGACGGCGCCGACGGCCTGGTGCACCTGTTCAACGGCGATTCGATTGCAGACGCCGACCTGAAATCCTTCGTCAAGCTGGCGCGTGATCGCAAAGCCTTCATTATCCCGACCTTCAGCGTGCTGGAAAGCGTATCCGGCCTGAAGGAGAAGGATGTATTGGAAGACAAGCAGATGATGGCCCTGCTGACGAGCGACCAGATCGCGCCGCTGAATTCCCCCTACGGTAAAAAGGAAGCGCCGCAGCGCCTGAACGCAACCAAAGCGGTAGTAGCCGCGTTGCGCACGGCCGGGGTGCCGGTGCTGGCCGGCACTGATGCCGGCAACGGCGGAACCCAGGCCGGCGCCAGCTTGCACCACGAACTGCTCTCCCTGACCGAGGCCGGGCTGACACCGCTGGAAGCCTTGCGCGCCGCCACGTCGGTGCCGGCAAAGGCTTTCCGCCTGGCTGACCGCGGCACGATTGCCAAAGGCGCCAAGGCGGACCTGGTGCTGGTCGACGGCGATCCGAGCCAAGATATCAAGGCTACCCGCAATATCGTCGAAGTCTGGAAAGATGGCGCCATCGTGTCGCCACGCCGCAAGGCGCAGCAGGAACTGGTGGCCAAGGACCTGAGCACGCCGAAAGGCGCGCCGGTGGCGCTGCCGGCAGATGGCATGATCAGCCTGTTCAGCAGGGAAAAGCTTGCCAGCCCGTTTGGCACTGGCTGGGTGCCGTCCAACGACGCTTTCCTGGGCGGCAAATCGACGGTGAACCTGGAATACGCGGGCGAGAATGCGGTCAGCGTCAAGGCCAGCGTGCAGCAGGGCTTCGCCTTCCCATGGGCCGGCATCGCTTTCGTGCCGGGCAGCCAGCCTTTCCAGGCCGCCAACCTGAGCGCCGCCAAGACCTTGCGCTTCCGCGTCAAGGGCGACGGCCAGGGCTACCAGGTAGGAATCATGCACGGCAGCGCGCGCATTCCGGTCTACCAGCCGTTTGCCGCCGGCGCCGAATGGCAGGAAGTGGCGATGCCGATGGCCAGTTTCGCCGGGGTCGATACCAGTGCAATCACGTTGATCATGTTTAACGCTGGCCCTAAGATTGGCGATTATCAGTTCCAGATCGCCGATGTGCGGCTGACCAACCAGTAAAGGAAACGGGCATGCTCCAGGCAAGGCGTTGGCTAACAGGTCCCTGGGTGCCGCCGCACCTTGGCAAGGCGCCTTACCTGTGGCTGTTGTCGCTGAATTTCTTCCTCTGGAAGTACTTCTACATCAAGCCCACGCTGCTTGAGCTGGGCATGCTGCTGCTGTCGATCGCGGTGTTCGTGCCGATGTACCTGGCCAGTTACTGGCTGCGCAACCGGCAGGCGGTGCCGCTCTTGCTGGCGACTGTCGTCCTGGGCTTTGCCTGGGCGCCGTTCAACTTTGGCGCCTGTACCTTTTTCATCTTTGCCTGCTCCATGTGTGCGGCTCTGGAACAGCCGCGCCATGCCTACCTGGGCATTGCGCTGGTCTTGTGTGCTGCCTTGCTGGCGGCCCTGACGGTACGGCAGCCGCTGCCATTCCTGCTGCCATCGCTGGCAGTCGGTGCACCGGTCGGCATTGCCAGTGTCATGGATGCACGCGTGCGGCGCTCCAGGCAGCAGTTAATGTGCAAGCAGGAAGAAGTCGAGCATCTGGCCCGCATCGCCGAGCGTGAACGCATTTCGCGCGACCTGCACGATTTGCTGGGGCATACGCTGTCGCTGATCGCGATCAAGGCTGAGCTGGCGGGGCGGCTGCTGGAGCGCGATACCGAGGCGACTGCCAAGGAAATCAAGGATATCGAGGCCACGGCGCGCCATGCCCTGGCCGAGGTGCGCAGCGCCGTTACCGGTTTTCGCCAGACCGGCTTTGCGCAGGAACTGGCGCAGGCGCGCGCTGCGCTGGCCGCAGCCGACGTAACGCTGGACGCCGAGGTGCAGGCTTTCGCCATGCCTGCCACAGCGGAGAACGTGCTGGCGCTGGCCTTGCGCGAGGCTGTCACGAATATCTTGCGCCACGCCCGTGCCACGCGCTGCCAGGTCAGTGTGCGGCAGGTGGATGGCCAGATTGTCTGCCATATCCGCGACGATGGGCAGGCGCCGGTCGACCGTGCCGCACTCGAGCGCGGCAACGGGCTGCGCGGCATGCGCGAACGGGTGGCGGCTGCTGGCGGGCGCCTTGCTTTGCGCGCCGAAAGCGGACTGGCGCTGGAGCTGTATTTACCGATGGGAGCTGCTGCATGATCCGCATCCTGATTGCTGAAGACCAGTCGATGGTGCTGGGCGCACTGGCTGCGCTGCTGAAATTGGAGCCTGACCTCGACGTCGTTGGCCAGGCCCGCAACGGGCAGGAAGCACTGGCGCTGTGCGAAGAGCTGCGGCCCGACATCGTGCTGACCGATATCGAAATGCCGCTCATGACGGGACTGGAGCTGGCCTCGGCGCTGTCCGAACGCGGCGCGCCGGCGCGAGTGGTGATCGTCACCACCTTTGCCCGCTCCGGCTACCTGCGGCGGGCCATGGCAGCAGGCGTGCGCGGCTATTTGCTGAAGGATGCACCCTCTGAATCGCTGGCCTCCGCCATCCGCTGCGTCCATGCCGGCGGCCGTGCCATCGCGCCCGAATTGGCGCTGGAGAGCTGGAGCGGCGGCGAAGACCCGCTCAGCGAACGTGAACGCCAGGTGCTGCGCCTGGCTGGCGAAGGCCGCAGCGGCGCCGACATTGCGAAGCATTTGAGCTTGTCGGAAGGCACGGTGCGCAACTACCTGTCGGAGGCGATCAGCAAGCTCAATGCCGGAAACCGCGTGGAAGCGTTCCGCCTTGCGCGCGAGGCAGGCTGGCTTTAATTTTCCACCACGCCGATCATCGGCCCCAGGCTCGCGCGGTTGTCGTTGCGTCCCAAGGCTGGCGAGTACAGCGAGGAGATCGATCCATCCAGGTACAAGGCGTCGCGGCATTTCAGCGTGTCGCGGAAGTACCTAGCGAAGTCGTAGAGGTTGACCGGGTCCTCGCTGATGACGAAGTGCGCCTTGCCATCAATGGCGCAGATGCCGTTGCGGATATGGACGGAACGGGACGCGGGGTCGAACAGGGGATTGATGGCCCCGTGCGACAGCAGCATCGGGCCGGACTGCGTTGCGATGCGCGCCTTGCCGGCCAGCGCCGGGTAGGCGGCCGATTCCACGACCTGGGCGCCCGCATCCGTGACCAGGAAGACGCCATTTGGCTGCAGGAAGAAGTTGCCTTTGCCGCGCGCCAGGTTCAGCGGGGCGAGCTCGATGCCATCGGCTACGAACAGGCCAACCGGCGAAAAGTCGGCGTGGTACATGCCGGCATTCATGGCGAATACCAGCCGCTGGCCGCGAGCTGCCAGCGCCGACGCCAGCCGGTCCAGGCGTTTGTAAGGGCGGCCTTGTTCATCGTTGAGAAAGAGCTGCAGGCGTTCACGGGACGGATCGACCGTCACCACGGTAAAGCGGGGTTCTGCCGCGCGCGTCGATGCGCAGGCTGCCAGCAAGCCAAGCACGGGAAGGGCGACTGCGACAGCGAGTACGCGCATCAGGTGAACAGGGGGGGCAGTTCGGCGGCACGCTTGCGCAGCAACTGCTTGGCTTCTTCGTATTGTGGATAGATGCGGCTGACATTCGCCCAGAAGCGCGGGCTGTGGTTCATCTCGAGAATGTGGGCCAGTTCGTGCGCCACCACATAATCGACCAGCGGCAGCGAGAAGTGCATCAGCTTCCAGTTCAGGCGGATAGTGCGCTGCGCTGTGCAGGAGCCCCAGCGCGTATCGGCCGAGGACAGTGAGAAGCCGGCATATTGAACGCCCAGGCGCGCAGCATACAGGTCCAGCCGCTGCTGGAACAAGCCTTCCGCCTGCGCCTTGTACCAGTTCTTGACGCGCTCCTTGAGCAACTGCTCGGTGGCGCCTTGCACCAGCCCCATCGACAGTTCCATCGCCACCGGGTCGAACTCGGTGCGGTTGCGGGGCGCCTGATAGAGGCGCAGCGTGATTTCCTCGCCAAGATAAGGCAGCCTGGCGCCGTCATCCCAGACGATGGGCGGCTTTTCCAGGCGCGCAGCGCGGCGCTGGCGGCGCTCATCGAGCTTGGACAGGATCCAGTGCTGCTTGGCGCGGATGGCATTGTCGATATCGGCCAGCGAGCAGCGCTTGGGCGCGGTCACATACAGACCAGTATCGTCGACCGTGAAACCGATCGAGCGGCGCGTGGAGCGCTTCAGCACATATTCCAGGATGTATTCGCCGACAAGCAGTTGTCGCTTGTCCTGGTCGCCGGACAGCGGCGGGGAAGTAGGTTCTGGGCGGCGCAATTGCACCGGAGGGCGCAGCAGGTTCACTGCCGCGGGAGCGGGAACGGGAAACGGGGAAGAAGGCGCGGCCGCTGGCGGCGGCGCCTCCTGTTGCGCTTCAGCCTTTTCGGCTAGCCAGCGCTGTAGGCGTGGGGCGAAATGACGCGCATTTCTGATTCGATCCACTGTTCCACCTGCTCCATCAATTCGTCCGGGGTCTTACCTTCCGACGAAATCGGTTTGCCAACCGACACCGTGACGGTGCCCGGTTTCTTGATAAAGGAATTCTTTGGCCAGCATTCGCCGGAGTTCAGCGCGATCGGCACGACTACCGCGCCGGTTTCCACTGCCAGGCGCGTGCCGCCGCTCTTGTACTTGCCCTGCTGGCCGACCGGAATGCGGGTCCCTTCCGGGAACATGATAATCCATTGGCCGTCCTTGAGTCGACGCTTGCCGTGCGCAACAACGGATTTGAATGCATTCTTGCCTTGCTTGCGGTCGATCGGGATCATGCGCAGCAGCGCGATGCCCCAGCCGAAGAACGGGATGTACAGGATTTCCTTTTTGAATACAAACACCAGCGGGCGTGGCAGGTTCGCCAACAGGAAGATGGTTTCCCATGCCGACTGGTGCTTGGACAGGATGATCGCCGGGGCATCCGGGAAGTTTTCGTAGCCCTTGAACTGGTAGTTAATGCCGCAGATCCATTTGGCGCACCAGACGATGAACACGTTCCAGCGCGACGTCACGAAATAGCGTTTGTTGTATGGCAGCGGCGCCGCCAGCATGCACACTCCAGACCAGATGATGGTGGCAATCACCATCAGAACCATGAACAGGGCGGAACGCAGGAACAGAACGAAATGTCGCAACGACGGTCTCCGATTAATCGTTTTTCAGAATGTGGTCCACAGTGGCAGCCAGGTCGGGGAAAACCTGTGTGCCCGGTGGCAGGCCACCGGTAGCATGGGTCTTCTCCCCCTTGCCCGTCAAGACCAGGAACGGCACGCAGCCGCTGATGAAGCCTGCCTGCAGGTCGCGCAGCGAATCGCCGACGGTCGGCACGCCTTTCAGGCTGATCTCGAACCGCTTCGAAATCTCAGTAAACATGCCAGGTTTTGGCTTGCGGCAGTCGCAGTTGTCGGCTGCTGCATGCGGGCAGAAGAAGATGGCGTCGATATCGGCGCCAACCTGCTGCGCCAGGCGGTGCATTTTCTGGTGGATTGCGTTCAAGGTGTTGATGTCGAAATACTGGCGGGCGATGCCAGACTGGTTCGACGCGATCACCACGCGATAGCCCGCCTGGTTCAGGCGGGCGATGGCTTCCAGCGAGCCGGGGATGGGGATCCACTCGTCCGGCGACTTGATGAAGTCGGGCGAATCGTGGTTGATCACGCCATCCCGGTCCAGGATGATCAGCTTGGTCGGCTGGGTCTGGGGCATATCAGGCTGCCAGCTTGGAAATGTCGGCCACGCGGTTCATCATGCCGTGCAGGGAAGACAGCAGCGCCAGGCGGTTGTTGCGCAGCGCGATATCCTCTGCCATCACCATCACGTCGTTGAAGAAGGCGTCGACTTCTTCCTTCAACTGCGCCAGGGTCTTCAGGGTGGCGCTGAAGTCGCCTTTGGCCCATGCGGCGTCCACTTCCGGCGCCACGCGGCCCATGGCGGCGTGCAGGGCTTTTTCCGCAGCGTCCTGCAGCAGTTCGGCCTTGACCGTGGTGGCCTGTGCCAGCGCTTCCTCGTTCTTCTTCAGAATGTTGGTGATGCGCTTGTTGGCGCCGGCCAGCGAGACCGACTCCGGCAACGCGGCGAAGGCTTGCACGGCCTCCAGGCGCTGCACGATGTCGTCCAGGCGGTCAGGATTCTGCGCCACGACAGCTTCGATCTCGTTCACGCTGAAGCCGCGCTCGCGCAGCATGCCGCGCAGGCGGTCGAGCATGAAGGCGGTGACTTCGGCGGTCGGATCCTTGAAGTTCGGCACGGCCACGAATTGCGCGACAGCGTCGCCCAGCAGGGCGGAGATGGACAGCGGCAGGCGCTTTTCCACCAGCATGCGCAGCACGCCCAGGGCGTGGCGGCGCAGCGCGAACGGGTCCTTGTCGCCGGTTGGCTGCAGGCCGATGGCCCAGATGCCGACCAGGGTTTCCACCTTGTCGGCCAGCGCCACGGCGGTGCCGGTGGCGGTAGACGGCAGGTTGTCGCCGGCGAAGCGCGGCTGGTAGTGCTCGGAAGCTGCCAGGGCGACTTCTTCGTGCTCGCCGTCGTGGCGCGCGTAGTAAGTGCCCATGATGCCTTGCAGCTCAGGGAATTCACCCACCATGTCGGTCAGCAGGTCGGCCTTGGACAGGCGTGCGGCGCGTTCGGCCAGCGCCTTGTCGCCGCCCAGGCGGCCGGCGATGGCGGCGGCCAGCGAGGTGACGCGCTCGGAGCGTTCGGCCTGGGTGCCCAGTTTGTTGTGGTACACGACGTTCTTCAACAGCGGCAGGCGCGATTCCAGCGATTTCTTCTTGTCCTGCTCGAAGAAGAACTTGGCGTCGGACAGGCGCGGACGCACCACGCGCTCGTTGCCGCCAATGATGGCAGCCGGGGTGTCGGTCGCAATGTTCGACACGATCAGGAAGCGCGAACGCAGCTTGCCGTTGGCGTCGGTCAGGGCGAAGTATTTCTGGTTGGTCTGCATGGTGAGGATCAGGCATTCCTGCGGCACGGCCAGGAATTCTTCCTCGAAGTGGCATTCGTACACGACCGGCCATTCGACCAGGGACGACACTTCTTCCAGCAGCGCTTCCGGCATCAGGACCTGGTCGGCGCCGGCCTTTTGCAGCAGGGCGGCGCGGATGGCGTCCTTGCGCGCGTCGAAGCCTGCGACGACCTTGCCCGCGTCGGCCAGGGTGGCGGCGTAGGATTCGGCGTCGGCGATCGTCACTTCACGCTTGCCTGGCGCGGTCAGGAAGCGGTGGCCTTCGGTCTTGTTCGATGCGGTCAGGCCCAGCAAGGTCAGTGGCAGCACGGTCGCGCCATGCAGGGCGATCAGCGCGTGGGCCGGGCGCACGAACTGCACGGTCTCGCCGTCCGGACGCTGGTAGCTCATGACCTTAGGAATCGGCAGCTTGGCGATGGTTTCTTCCAGCGCGGCCTGCGCGCCTGCCTGCAGGGCGGAGCCGGCGGCCAGCTTGGTATAGAAGAAGCTTTCGGCTTTGCCGTCCTGGGCGCGCTCCATGTCGGCGACGGCGATATGGGCCAGGCCCATGGCGGCCAGTTTCTTGGTCAACGGGGCGGTCGGGTTGCCGTCGGCGTCCAGCGCGATGGCCACTGGCAGGATCTTTTCACGTACCTGCTTGTCCGGCGAGGTGGCGCGGACCTTGGTGATCGACACGGCCAGGCGGCGCGGGGTGGCATAAGTGGTGGCGACGCTGTCTTCTTCCAGGAAGTCGCGCGATTTCAGGCCGTTGACGATGCCGGAGGCGAAAGCGGCGCCCAGCTTGGACAGGGCTTTCGGCGGCAGTTCTTCGGTCAGCAGTTCGATGAGCAGGGTCTGATTCATGTTCGGTATTCTTTTATTTGGCGACCATCGGGAAGCCGAGGCGTTCGCGGGACTCGTAGTAGGCCTGGGCGACCATGCGCGACAGGTTGCGCACGCGGCCGATATAGGCGGCGCGCTCGGTCACGGAAATGGCGCCGCGGGCGTCCAGCATATTGAAGCTGTGCGAGGCTTTCATGATCTGCTCGTAGGCCGGCAGGGTCAGTTGCAGCTCGATCAGGCGCTTCGCTTCCGATTCGTGGTTGGCGAATTGCGCGAACAGCAGGTCGGTGTTGGCGTGCTCGAAGTTGTAGGTGGACTGTTCCACTTCGTTCTGGTGGAACACGTCGCCGTATTTCAGCTGCTTCTTCTCCCCGTTCTCTTCCCACTCGGTCCACACCAGGTCGTAGACGTTTTCCACGCCCTGCAGGTACATGGCCAGGCGCTCGACGCCGTAGGTGATCTCGCCCAGCACAGGCTTGCAATCGAGGCCGCCCACTTGCTGGAAGTAGGTGAACTGGGTCACTTCCATGCCGTTCAGCCAGACTTCCCAGCCCAGGCCCCAGGCGCCCAGGGTCGGGCTTTCCCAGTCGTCTTCCACGAAGCGTACGTCGTTCTGTTTCAGGTCCAGGCCCAGCGCTGCCAGGGAACCCAGGTACAGGTCCAGGATGTTTTCCGGCGCCGGCTTCAGGACCACCTGGTATTGGTAGTAATGCTGCAGGCGGTTCGGGTTTTCGCCGTAGCGGCCGTCTTTCGGGCGGCGCGATGGCTGGACGTAGGCGGCACGCCAAGGCTCAGGGCCGATGGCGCGCAGGAAAGTGCCGGTGTGGAAGGTGCCCGCGCCGACTTCCATGTCGTACGGCTGGAGCAATGCGCAGCCCTGCTTGTCCCAGTAGGTTTGCAGGGTCAGGATAATTTGTTGAAATGTCAGCATCGTGGTCGTTGGTGGCGCCTTGGCGCGAGCGTTATCGGTTCGCTAAAACGGCTCATTTTAGCGGTTTTTGCGGCGAACCTGTAGAGTTTTGCCCGGCTTGGCGGTCCTTTGATCCATATCAAACCCCGGCGGTACCAAGTGAACCGTAGGGCCGCCGCCGCGTCCAAGCAGCATGGACAGTCCAAATGCCGACTTCGATTCCCCGTGGAAGCATGCCCCTGAGCGCTATCTGGCTGATTTTACGGAACTTTTCCTGCTTGAAACGCGGGAAAGGCAGGTTGCGCCCGAGAGCCTGGAACAGGAGCTCGGCCAATGTATGCGCGATGGGGCACTTGGGCTGCGCCGACTAGACAAGCTGATGCGCGTTACTGAACCGGACAGCTCCAGTTGCTTGTGGCATATCGAAGTCCAGACCGCCAGCCAGGCTGATTTTGCGGAGCGCATGTTTATTTGCTACTACCGCCTGTATGAACGCTTTCGCATGCCGGTGCGTAGCATCGCTATTCTTGGTGATCTCAGCCCAACTTGGCGCCCGGATGGCCTGGAAATGATTTCCGGGCGCACGCATCTGAATTTCGGATTCGAAGCGATCAAGTTAATCGACTTTGAGGACCGGATCGCGGAACTACTGTTGAGCGACAACGTTTTCGCGTGGCTGGTTTCGGCGCATGTGGCGACCCTTCGCACTCGCCGGGAACTTGAGGACCGCATGCGCGTCAAAGGCTGTCTGCTAACAGGGATTCATGCTTGTGGTTGGCCTAAGGAAAAAGTTCTCGATGTTCATGAGTTAATCGATCGGATGATGCGCTTGCCTTGGGGCTTGCAGCAACAGCTGGATGCCAGGTTGGAGAACTTGTTTGGGAGGAGTGCCATGCCTTACATGAGTGCGTATGAACATCGCGTTGAAAAGCGTGCCAAGATCAAAGGCCGCCAGGAAGGCCGGTTGGAAGGCCGGATGGAAGGACGGGAGGAGGGACGGGTGGAAGGCCGGGTGGAAGGCCGGATGGAAGGATGGGAGGAGGGACTACGGGAGGGGAAGCTGTGCATATTGCGCCAGGTCGTCCTGTCCCAACTTGGGTTGCGTTTTGGTCCGTTGGATGAGCAGGTGCAGCAAGTGATCGCCGCAGGCACCGTCGAGGATCTGGAGCGCCAAATCATCGCTGTGCTGGAAGCAAAAAGTATCGAAGATGTCATCGGGAGCGCAAAACACTGACCGGTTTTGCGCTCCATTTCGCTAGCGCCTGACAGCTCGCGACCAGAGCCAGGCGCCCGCGATGGCAAATGCGGCGAGCGCGAGGAACAGCTTGTTTTGCAGCTTGATGTAAGGCGTGTCGCCCGACATGCCTTGTACCGTTGCGCTCAGTACGCCCGGCTGGCGATAAGGCAGCGCGTGCACTACTTCGCCGCGTGGGGAGATCACGACCGTGGCGCCGCTGTTGGTGGCGCTCAGCATCGGCCGGCCGGTTTCCAGCGCACGCATCTGCGACATCTGCAAGTGCTGTGGAATCGCAATCGATTCCCCGTACCAGGCCAGCTCGGACACGTTCAACATCACGGTGGCGCCGGTCAGCGAAATCTGCTCTGCGATCTCTTCACCGAACACGTTTTCGTAGCAGATATTCGGCAGCACTTTCTGGTCTTTCACCGGAAACGGGGCCTGGATCACAGCGCCGCGTGTCTGGTCGCCGAGCGGGATCTGCATCAGGTTGGTGAACCAGCGGAAGCCGGTCGGGATGAATTCGCCGAACGGCACCAGGTGGTGCTTGTCATAGCGATACGTGCTGCTGGAGAGCGAAGGCGGCAAGCCCAGCACGCTGTTCGAATATTCCATGCCATTGGTCATTGGCATGCCCAACACGATGTGGCTGCCGGTGCGGCGCGCGAACTGGCCGTAAGAGTCCAGGTAGCCAGGCGGCAGTTGCGAGGCGAACAGCGGCACGCCCGTTTCAGGGATCGCGATCAGGTCCGCCGGGGCCGACGTCACTACTTGCTGGTACATGCGCAGGATGTCGCCGAGATGCCTGGCGTCGAACTTGTTCTCCAGCGGGACGTTGCCCTGCACCAGGCGTACCGACAGCGGCTTGCCGGCCGGCGCAGTCCACTCTATCCGGCTAAGTGCGAAGCCGCCGATCCAGATGGTTGCAACCAGTGCGATCGCCTTGTAGCGGAATGGATGCATCAGCAGCGGCAGGGCGCCGGCGGTGATGGCCGCGAGCCAGCTGATGCCGTACACGCCCAGCACCGGCGCATAGCCGGCCAGCGGCGAAGTATTGTGGGCGTAGCCAGCAGTCACCCAAGGGAAACCGGTGAACAGCCAGCCGCGCAGGAATTCGAACAGGGCCCAGCAAGCCGGCAACACCAGCAGCGTGGCGGCAGGCAGCGGCAGCGGCCAGCGCTTGCGCAGCCAGGCGGTGGCAGCCAGGGCGCCCGAAGCATACAATGCCATCGCAGCTGCCAGCAGGGCAATCGAAATTGCCGCCAGCGGCGCCGGCATGCCGCCGAAATTGTGGATAGCGATATACAGCCAATGGAATCCCGCCAGGCACCAGCCGAAGCCGAAGGCCCAGCCGACCAGGGCGGCTGCGCGCACCCCGTCGGCACGCAAGGCCTGGTAAGCCAGCATTGCCAGCGAAAGGATTTGCAGCGGCCACCAGCCGAATGGCGCGAACGCAAACACGCCCACCGCGCCGGAAACGGCGGCGATCAGCATGCGGCTACGGGTAGAGCGGGGCGCGGCAGGCGGTTGGCCTGCCTTGGTCTTACGCCAGCGCATCAGTCCTGCTCGTCCACGGAGGCTGGCAGTTTTTCCACGGTCAGCACATGGACCTGGCGCGCATCGGCGCGCAGTACTTCAAAGCGCAGGTTGGAGATGTCGAAGGTGTCGCCTTTGTGCGGCATGCGGCCAAGGTGCTTGGCCACCAGGCCGCCGATGGTGTCGACATCCTCGTCGGCCAGGTTGGCATCCAGCTCTTCGTTGAACTGTTCCAGCTCGGTCAGCGCCTTGATGCGCCAGCGCGGGCCGATCTTGCCTTCCTTGATGGAGAGGATATTGTCTTCTTCTTCGTCGAAATCGTATTCGTCTTCGATATCGCCGACGATCTGCTCCAGCACGTCCTCGATGGTGATCAGGCCGGCCACGCCGGAGTACTCATCGACCACGATGGCCATATGGTTATGGTTGGCGCGGAAGTCGCGCAGCAGCACGTTCAGGCGTTTCGATTCCGGGATGAAGATCGCCGGGCGCAGCATGTCGCGCACGTCGAACGATTCTTCCGCGTAGTAGCGCAGCAGGTCCTTGGCCAGCAGGATGCCGACTACCTTGTCGCGTTCGCCTTCGATGGCAGGGAAGCGCGAGTGGGCCGTTTCCAGCACCAGCGGGATCCATTCCTCGATTGGTTTCGTGATGTCGATGACGTCCATCTGCGAGCGCGGGATCATGATGTCGCGCGCCGACAGGTCCGACACCTGGAACACGCCTTCGATCATCGACAACGCGTCGGCGTCGATCAGGTTGCGTTCATGGGCGTCGTGCAGGACTTCAAGCAGCTCCGAGCGGCTCTCGGGCTCAGGGGAAATCAGGGCGGTGAGTCGCTCGAACAGCGACCGGTGTGGTTTAGCGTCATTCCTGACGCTACTAGAGTGCTCTTGCATAATTGGCATTAAAGCCGTTGTTCCGAAGTGCTATAGCATACACTAAACGGCCGAGTCCCGGCCGAAATTATCAGATTGGAAACTCATGCAGATCAGTGCAGTCACCTATGGATCCGACCAGTGCGGCCTTGTCTGTGGTTACCTGTTTGGGCGCGGCCCGCAGCCGGTGCCGATCGAGGCGTCCGAGGCCGAACAATGGCTGCGCGAACCCGCCAACCCGCCCGGAGAATTTCTCTGGCTGCATTTCAACCTTGCCAATACGGCCAGCGAAAAATGGATGCGCGAACATGCCGTGCTGGCAAATGAATACTACGACAGCCTGCACGAAGAGGGCGCGCGCTCGACCCGCATCGAACAGGCCGACGACACCCTGGTGGCGGTGGTCAACGATGTGCTGCGCGACTTCAGTTTCGAGCCGTCCGATATCTCCAGCGTCTGCCTGAGCGTCGACCGGCGGCTGGTGGTCAGCGCACGGCGCAAGCCGCTTCAAGCCGTCGAGCGCTTGCGGCAGGCGGTGCGCGGCGGGGAAAACCTGGTGTCGAGCGTAATACTCCTCACCCACCTGCTGCGCGACCAGGCTGACGTGCTGACGCGCATCGTGCGCGACGCCACCGCCAAAGTGGACCGGATCGAGGACAACCTCCTGTCTGGCAAGCTGAAATTCAAGCGCGCCGACCTGGGCGCCCTGCGGCGTGTGCTGGTACGGCTGCAACGGCTGCTGGCGCCGGAACCGGCGGCCTTGTTCCGCCTGCTGCAACGCCCGCCGTCTTGGGCCAGCGAAGCAGATCGCCAGGAACTGCGCGAGTCGACCGAGGAGTTTGCGGTGGTGCTGAACGATATGGCGGCATTGCAGGAGCGTATCAAGCTGCTGCAGGAAGAGATTGCGGCCCTGGTCAACGAGGCTAATAACCGCAGCCTCTACGTGCTGACCATCGTGACCGTGCTGGCGCTGCCGATTAATATCATTGCCGGCTTGCTGGGGATGAACGTGGGTGGCGTCCCGCTGGCCGACGACAAGGCCGGCTTCTGGATCATCGCCGGCATCGTCGTGCTGTTCACGGTGGTGGCGGGCGCCTGGCTGTTCCGCCAGCGTAACGATTAAGCGGCGTTGCCGCGCTCCTTCAGCCACTGCGTGAACAATTCCACGCGGGGCGATGCGCGCCGGCGGCCGACGGCATACGAATAGCAGCCGGTATCGATGCTGGCGGGAAGAATGCGCTTGAGAGCACCGCTTGCGATCATGCCCGCGACGAAAGCTTCCGGCACCACCAGCATGCCCAGTCCCTGGATCGCAGCCTGGATGGCGAGCACCGTATTGTCGAACTCAATCGTCGGCGCCAGTGCCTGGGCATCCAGGCCATGCCCCTCGCTCCAGCCTGGCCACAGGTCGGGCCTGGAGCGCGTGCCGATGCGTGCTGCCTTGGCCAGCCAGCGCATGCTGGTGGCTGGACGCGTGCGCAACGCTGAAGCAAAAGCCGGGCTGGCTACCAGTATGCTGCGCTCCGGCATGAAGCGCTGCGATGGCAGGCCGCGAAATTCCGCGGGGTCGCGCCGCAGGAAGACATCGACCGGCGCGGCAGGATTGATGTCGCCGTCGACCGTGCGCACGTCAACCTGGATGTGCGGATAGCGTTGGCGGAAGTCCGGCAACTGGGGAATCAGCCAGTGCATGGCCAGGGTTACGCTGGTATCGACCAGGATCGAATGCTGGCCCGTCGAAACTCTGCCCGGTTCAAGTGCATGAATAAGGCCAGCCATCTGGCCGGCCGTCCTCTCATGCAACTGCCGGCCGGCGGCGGTCAGCGCCGCTGCATTGCCGCTGCTGCGTTCGAACAGCACTTGCTTGAGGTGTTCCTCCAGTGCCTGCACCTGGCGGCTGACAGCACCAGGTGTCAGGTGCAGTGCTTGCGCGGCCTGGCGGAATCCTCCTTCGCGGACGACGGCGCAGAAAACATGCAACGCGTGGAGGGGCGGGCGAACGGTCATGGAATCAGCTGGGTGTTGAGAATTACTCAACGCATCATACCAAAATCTCGTTTGATCGCCCGCCTGGCGGTCCCGCACACTACCGGGATGCACAATACTTACTGGATCTTTCTTGTCATGGTGGTGTTCACGGTGGCCAGCCCTGGGCCTGGCGTGCTGATGACACTGGATAATGCGATTGCCGGCGGCTGGCGCGCGGCCATGCACGGCGTGCTTGGCCTGGCCATTGGCGCTGCGGTGATGGCTGGCCTGTCTGCGGCAGGCATCGGCCTGCTGGTCCGTTCGTCCCCGACACTGTTTCTGCTGCTGAAATACTGCGGGGTCGGTTACCTGTTTTACCTGGCTTATAAAGCCTGGCGCCGGGCGCCTGCGCCGCCTGGCGGCAACGGCGCCGATGCCACGGCAGGCGAGGCGCAGCGCGGCGGCGGAGGGCGCGGCCGCCTGCTGCGCGGCGCTTTGCTACAGACCAGCAATCCGAAGGCTTTGCTGTTCTTCCTGTCGGTCTTGCCGCAAGTTGCAAACGGCGCCGGGCCGGCACAGCAGCAGGTGCCGCTGGCACTGGCGATCGCCACCTACTGCATGGTGCTGATTGCGATTCACGGCTTGTATGCGGGATTGGCGGCCAGCGCCAGGACCTGGCTCAGCCGACCGGGCAGCGTGCGCGCGCTTTCGCGCCTGAGCGCACTGGTATTTTGCGCCTTCGGCGTGACGATGCTGTCGCTGAAGTTCTAGTAAGGATCGGCATAACCGAGGCCGGTGACGATCTCGGTTTCGATGCCCTCCATCTCGGCCGCTTCCTCGTCGTCCTCGTGATCGTAGCCCTGGGCGTGCAGCACGCCGTGCACGATCAGGTGGGCGGTATGCTCTTCCACGGTTTTCTTCTGTTCGGCAGCTTCGCGCTGCAGCACGTCGGTGCACAGGATGATGTCGGCGCGGGTCGGCTCGTCTTCGGCCACTTCCTCGCCTTCGTTGTAGGCGAAGGTCAGCACATTGGTGGCGTAGTCCTTGCCGCGGTAATCGCGGTTCAGCTCCTGGCCTTCTTCGGCGTCGACGAAGCGAATGGTCAGTTCGGCCGGCGCGAACAGGGCAGCCTTGACCCATTTGCGGATCATCGGGCGGGTGATTTCTTCCTGCAGGCGCGGGTCGGCGTATTGGACGGACAGGGTCAGCTTATTTTTTTCGGACATTGCGCACAGCTTTCACAGCGGGTTTGACAGTTTGCAGCAGGGGAGCGATTTCGGCGCTGGCTTCCTGCGAGCTTTCATAGGCATCGACAATGCGTGCCACCAGCGGATGGCGCACCACGTCGGCGCTGGAGAACTGGCTGAAGGCGATGCCGCGCACATTGCGCAGCACATGCATGGCGTCGACCAGGCCGGACTTCTGGTGCTTCTGCAGGTCGATCTGGGTCACGTCGCCCGTCACCACGGCCTTGCTGCCAAAGCCGATACGGGTCAGGAACATCTTCATCTGTTCGACGGTGGTGTTCTGCGCCTCGTCCAGGATCACGAAAGCGTGGTTCAGCGTGCGGCCGCGCATATAGGCCAGGGGCGCGATCTCGATCACCTGTTTCTCGAACATCTTCTGGGTGCGGTCGAAGCCGAGCAGGTCGTACAGCGCGTCATACAGCGGGCGCAGGTAAGGATCGACCTTCTGCGCCAGGTCGCCTGGCAGGAAGCCCAGGCGTTCGCCCGCTTCCACCGCAGGGCGGGTCAGGATGATGCGCTTGACCGCATCGCGCTCCAGCGCGTCGACTGCGCACGCCACGGCCAGGTAGGTCTTGCCGGTACCGGCCGGGCCGATGCCAAAGCTGATGTCGTGGTCGAGGATATTGCGCAAGTAGCGGATCTGGTGCGGCGTGCGGCCGCGCAGGTCGTTGCGGCGCGTCTTCAGCACCGGGCTGGTGATGTCGGGCTCGTGGAAGGGCGGCTCTTCCCCGGATGGGGCGAAATCGTCCGGCGCCGCGCTGGCACGCTGTTCGACCAGCGCGAGCTGCACTTCTTCCACCGGCACCACTTTGTCGGCAACTTCCCAGAAGCGCTCGAGAATGGCCACGGCGCGTTCGGCATTGGTGCCGCTGACGATGAACTTCTCGCCGCGGCGGAAAATGGTCACGTCCAGCGCCGCGGAAATCTGGCGCAGGTTTTCATCGAGCGGGCCGCACAAATGGGCCAGGCGCGTGTTGTCCAGTGGTTCTGGAACGAAGTAGTGCGGTTGCACCGGGGTTTTTGTTTTCAAAGTATCGCTTCTCCGCGCAGGGAGTAATCCAGGCTTTCAGTGATGCGCACGCTGACCATCTGGCCAATCAGTGCCTGCGCATTGGCGCCGCCGTCGAAGTGGACGGTGCGGGTATTGCTGGCGCGGCCTTGCAGTTCATTGCCGCCGCGCTTGGACGGGCCTTCCACCAGCACTTGCATGGTCATGCCGACCATGGCAGCGCTGTGGCGCCTGGTGTTTTCATCGAACAGGGCTTGCAGGCGCTGCAGGCGGGCCGATTTCACCTCGGCCGGGGTGTCGTCGGCCAGGTTGGCGGCCGGCGTGCCGGGACGCTTGCTGAAGATGAAGCTGAAGCTGTTGTCGAAATCGACGTCCTGCACCAGCTTGAACATCGCTTCGAAATCCTCGTCGGTCTCGCCGGGAAAACCGACGATGAAGTCGGACGAGATCACCACGTTCGGGCGCACCGCGCGCACCTTGCGGATGATGGACTTGTATTCCAGCGCCGTGTAGCCGCGCTTCATCGCACCCAGGATCTTGTCCGAGCCATGCTGGGCCGGCAGGTAGAGCTGGTCGGCCAGTTTCGGGATCTTGGCGTAGCAATCGATCAGCCGCTGCGTGAATTCCTTCGGGTGGCTGGTGACGAAGCGGATGCGCTCAATGCCCGGGATCTCGGCCACGTATTCGATCAGCATGGCGAAATCGGCCACGCTGCCGTCGGCGGTCTCTCCGCGGAAGGCATTGACGTTCTGGCCAAGCAGCATGACTTCCTTCACGCCTTGCGCAGCCAGGCCGGCAACTTCGGTCAGCACGTCTTCAAAGCGGCGCGACACTTCCTCGCCGCGGGTGTAAGGCACCACGCAGTAGGAACAGTACTTGGAGCAGCCTTCCATGATCGAGACGTAGGCGAAAGCGCCTTCCACGCGTGCCGGCGGCAGGTGGTCGAACTTCTCGATCTCGGGGAAGCTGATGTCGATCTGCGGCTTGCCCGTGTGGCGGCGCAGCTCAATCATCTTCGGCAGGCGGTGCAGGGTCTGCGGGCCGAACACCACGTCCACCAGCGGCGCGCGCTTGACGATGGCTTCGCCCTCTTGCGAAGCGACGCAGCCGCCCACGCCAATCACCAGTTCAGGCTTGGCTCGCTTGAGCTTCTTGAAGGTGCCCAGGTCCGAAAACACTTTTTCCTGGGCCTTTTCGCGTACGGAGCAAGTGTTGAGGAGGATAACGTCGGCGTCTTCCGGGGATTCGGTGCGTACCAGTCCCTCGGACGCGCCGAGCAGGTCTGCCATCTTGTCCGAGTCGTACTCGTTCATCTGGCAGCCGAAGGTTTTGATGAATACTTTTTTCTGCATACCTGCAAGTTTACCGTAAATCGCCGCCTGCCCCTTGAAAACAGGCCCGGCGGGCTCTAGAGTTAAAAGAGCAATTTTCTGCGGGAGCGACGTCATGGCTATCAATGGAATAGGACCAACCACCCCGAATTTCCAGCAGGTCGACAATGCCGCTGCCGAGCGCCGCCTGGCCGAACAGCGTCAGTTGCAACAGGAAGAGCAACGCATCCGCGAGCAACAGGCGGCAAGCACCGAGCAAGTCAGTACCCGCCGCGAAGAAACTCGTGCCTTGGAGCAAGCCCAATCGGCTGAGCTGCAAGACTTCCTCACCCGGCAAGACTTGCTGGCCCAAAATGTCCAGTCAAGCCAGCGCACGCCAGGTACGCCGGCCCCCGGCAGCATTATTTCCGTTACGGCCTGAAATATCCGCGCAACACAATTTCCGTATGGTTCTTTCGTGCGACACAGGAATAATGACTGTGTTGAAATGGCATTGTTGTCAAGATTTTCGGCAAATCATCGCCAAGTCTTGATGTTGAACAAGGTTCGCTTCGCAGGGCAGTAAGAAGATTAGCAAGACTGCAAGGCCCTTTCCTCAACACTCCACTGTCAAGAGAGGATCATCATGGCACACCACGCTCTCGCTTCGCAGGAAAGCTACAACCCGAATCACCTGCTGGACATCCTGCTCGGCAAAATGCAATTGAAGAACGATGCTGCGCTGTCGCGCATGCTGGAAGTTGCTCCACCCGTTATCAGCAAGATCCGTCACCACCGCTTGCCCGTCGGCGCTTCTCTGCTGATCCGCATGCACGAAGTGACTGGCATGAGCATCCGTGAACTGCGTGACTTGATGGGCGACCGCCGCACCAAGTACCGCCTGTCGGATGCCCAGGGCCGCCCAAAACCGGAAGACAAGCCAGTCGGCGCGTCGACCCAGGGTGGCATGCCGCAGGCCAGCGCGCACTGAGCGCGCCGGGCCTCAGGCCATCAGCACCAGTGCAATTTCTTCATATTGCAGTTCCGTTTCGCGGAACAGGTGCAGGAAAGTGTCTTCGCCCAGGTTGAGCGCTTTCCAGGCTATCGGGGAAACGGGCGGCACCAGGTCGTCCGGTTTCTGCATCAGGTCCAACGCATGAACCACCGCGTCGGCAACGTGCACAATGGCGGCAAGGAAGCCGGCCCCCGGCTTTCCGGGTTCGTGGTGGCCGGCAATTGCCAGCCGCATCGTGTCTGAGAAGTTCCAGTGCTCCGCCAACGCCAGGCCGGCTTCGACATGGTCGATGCCGAGCACGGCGCGTTCTGCCTCCAGCGTATAGCAGTCATTCGCCTTCTGGTAGGCGATCACTTCTGCATACAGGTCAGGGAAGGTCGATACCAGCACCAGGCGGCCGATATCGTGCAGCAGGCCTGCTGTGAAAGCATAATCCTGGTTGAAGCGCACATGGCGCGCCAGCACCTTGGCGCAAGCCGCCGTGGCAATCGAATGGCGCCAGAACATGCTGTGGTCGAAACCGGGGCACAGCTTGCCGGCAAAGCAGCCGGTAACCGCCGCTGCCGTGATCAGGTTGCGCGTACTCTGGAAACCCAGGAAGGTAATCGCTTGCTGGATCGTGGTCACCTTGACCTGCAGCCCGAACAGCGAAGAGTTGGCAAGGCGCAGCGTCTTGGCGGTCAAGGCCTGGTCGTGCGAGACTTTCTTGGCCAGTACCGCGATATCGATTTCTTCCTGGTCTACGCTATTCAGCAATTCCATCACCACGGCCGGCAGCGATGGCAGGTCGTCCAGGTTTTTCACCACGTCGTCATAACTGAGCGGCTCGCTCATGCAGCCTCCTTGCCAACGCGGAATTCAGTAACCAGCTTGCGCAGCGCATGGGCCGCGGAGTCTTCGGCATTGGCCGGATCGTGGCGGCGGAACAGCACTTCGATGCGCGCCAGGTGGGCTGCGCGTTCGGCGGCCGTCTGCGCCGGGTCGGGCGGTGTGTCGTCGACCACGGCCAGCGATTCGATGCCGTGGCCTTGCAAGCGCTCCAGCATGCGTTCGGTCAGCACGGCGCCAGCTGGCAGCAGGACCTGGCCGTGCGTGTCCAGCAATTCATCGGAAAGCACCATGCCAGGCTCGACTTTGGACAGGGGCAGGTGGCGGTATGTCGCCGTCATTTTTTCATCTCCCACATAAGCATGCCAAATCTTACCTCAGTGAAGGAAAGGCATCACCCTTAAAATCTTGCCAAGCGACACCGCTTCCCTTACATTGGTGGGAATATGGGGAGGGAGTGAATGTTTGGTATCCAAGGCCGGCTGACCGCACTGTTCGTTGTGATCGTCACGGTTGTGCTGGGCATTTCCGGTACTTACGCACAGTACAGCCTGGGCCATGAACTGGAAGTCGCCAACCAGCGCCTGCGCGAAGGTGTGCTGACCCGCCTGCAAACCAGCCTGCCATCCGCCCTGTGGGACCTCGATAAGGCCAAGGTCGACAATATCGTGGCGGCGGAGATGCTGCCGCCGGAGCTGGTGGCGATCCGCGTCTACGATACTTCGGTTGGCCTGTTCTCCGGCAAGCGCCGCAAAGAAGACGGCAGCATCGTTCCCATCGAATCCGAAACAACCGTGCCGGGTGCACCTGTGGTGGCGGACCTGGCGTACCGCGATGCCGGTGCTGCCGGCAGCGCACTGAAGCCGGTGATCGTCGGGCGCGTAGTGGTCAACTTCAGCCGCGCCCAGATCGATGCCACGCTGGCCGCCGAAGTGCGGCGCAAGGTAGTGGAAGTGCTCACGCTGGACCTGATCCTGGTGGTGGCGCTGGCGCTGTCCCTGCGCATTGTGTTCGACCCCTTGAAGAAGCTGCGCGACGGTCTGTTCGAGCTGGCCACGCGCGGGTCGGATGAAGTGGAGGAACTGCCGGAAAAGCGCAGCGATGAGCTGGGCGACGTGATCCGCGGATTCAACGCCATCCAGCGCAAGGTTAAATCGATCATCAAGCGCACACGCGAGGCGGAAGACCTGGCGCGCCGCTCGGCGCAGGAAACAGCCCAGGCGCTGGACGACCTGCAGCGCACCCAGGAGTCGCTGCTGCAGGCCGAGCGCCTGGCTTCCCTTGGCTCGCTGGTGGCGGGCGTGGCCCACGAGATCAATACCCCGGTCGGCATCGCCCTGACCAGCGCCTCCGTGCTGATGGATGCCACTACGGCCGTCGACGAGTCGATGAAAGCCGGCCAGGTGAAGAAGTCGGAAATCCAGAAGTACATCGACACAGCCGGCGAAAGCGCGCGCCTGATCATGAACAATGCCTACCGGGCGGCGCACCTGATCCACAGCTTCAAGCAGATCGCAGTCGACCAGGTCAGCGAAGCGCGCCGCCGGTTCGAGCTGAAGGAATATATCGGCGAAGTGGTGTCCAGCCTGCAGCCAAAGCTGAAGAAAACCCGCATCGTGGTGACGATCAACTGCCCCGACGACATCATGCTGGACAGCTATCCGGGCGCCCTGGCCCAGGTCATCACCAACCTCACGCTGAACTGCGTCGAACACGCCTTCGAGCCCGACGGTGCAGGCAATATCGATATCAACGTCATCCCTGAGGGCGAGACCATCGAGATGCAGGTGGTCGACAACGGCAAGGGCATCGCGCCCGATATGCTGGACAAGGTGTTCGACCCCTTCGTCACCACAAGGCGCGGGCAGGGCGGCACCGGCCTTGGCCTGAACATTGTCTTCAACCTGATCGTCAAGCAGTTCGGCGGCACCATTTCCGTTTCGAGCACGCCGGGCAAAGGCGCCAGCTTCGTCTTGCGCATCCCGCGCGTCACGCCGGGTGGCGAGGACGAGGACAAGCATCCCGATGCGCCGCTGCATGCTCCGTCCGTGAGCTGAGCGCCGTCGCAGGCGCATCTGCCGCATACTGGGCCCATGCAGAGGGAAATGTTATGGATAAGCAGCGCCTGATCGCATTGCTGCGCGGTATTAACGTCGGACGCGCAAAACGCGTTGCGATGGCTGACCTGCGCAAGGTGCTGAGCGATATGGGCTATAGCGACGTGCGCACGCTGCTCAACAGTGGCAACGTCGTCTTCGATTGCAACACCGCCGATGCCGCCGACAGCGCAGCCCGCATTGAGGAAGCGCTGGTGCTCAAGCTCGGCGTACCAGCCAAAGTCACCGTGATCGAAGCCGCCCAGTTGGCCGAGATCGTCATGGAAAACTGCCTGCAGGAAGTGGCCAACGACCACTCGCGCCTGCTGGTGGCCGTGCTCAATAAGCCCGAGGAAGACCGCGGCAAGCTGGAACCGCTGGCGCGGCAAAGCTGGCAGCCGGAAGCGTTCGCACTGGGCCGCCACGCTGCCTATATCTGGTGCCCGGACGGGGTCCTGGCCAGCCGTGCCGCCGCCGCCATGGGCAAGGCACTGGGCGATGCGGTCACCTCCCGCAACTGGAGCACCATCAGCAAATTGCACGCGATGGCAAATAATTAGTTGTCGGCTGTCGCGTTCAGCGTCTAAAATCGCTTATCCATGATTTTGTCAGATGCACAATGAAGATTAACGATTCAATAAGAGGTGCCATGATACTCGGTGCCGTGGTATTGGCCCTGGTAATCGGTGGTTTCGCTGTGGCCGACAATGGCTGGCAGAAGGTCAGTTGCATTGGCCGCGCCATTGCCGGTGGTGTCGCATTCAGCAATATCCACAGCGTTTGCGGTTTATGACTGGCGCGCTCGCCGCTCGGTCACTGATTCATATCCCACTCCCCAGCTATCGGTCTCCACTTCGTCGATGATGACGAAGGTGGTGGCCGGGTCTTTGTCCAGCACCTCCTGCAGCATTTTTGTGGTGCGGACGATCAGTTCCTTCTTCTGTTCCCTGGTCGGGCCGCCTTGTTCGCGGGTGACTTTGATGTTCACGTAGGGCATGTCGTTCTCCTTGCTTACCAGTTGCCGGCTGCGGCGCCGTCGTCGACGGTCAGCACATGGCCGGAGATGAAAGTGGAATCGGTCAGGTAAAGCACGGCGTCGGCGATGTCCTCGGCCGTGCCCATCTTGTGGGTCGGCACCAGGCCTTTCAGGAATTCCTGGGTGCCGGCATCCTGGCTATGCAGCGGGGTGCTGATGATGCCGGGCGCCACCGCATTCACCTTGATGTTCTTGCTGGCCACCTCCAGCGCCAGGGCGCGGGTCGCCATGTTCAGGCCGCCTTTGATCAGCACCGGCAGCAGGGCCGTCGCCTTGGCTGGCGTCACACCCAGGCTGGCGGTAATGTTGACGATATGGCCGCCGCCGTTGGCTTCCATGTGGCGCACCGCTTCCTGCGCCGGGAACAGGAAGCCCTTCAGGTTGGTCGCGACCAGGGCGTCGGTCTCGGCTTCGGTGTAGTCGACGGTTGGCTTGGCGATGAAGATGCCGGCGTTGTTTACCAGGATGTCGACCTTGCCGAAGCGTGCCGCCGCTTTCTCGAACAATTCCTTTGCCGTTTGCGGGGCGGCGATATCGCCTGCCACCGGCAGGAAGTTGGCCGGGTTGCCCAGTTGGGCCGCTGCGGTTTGCAAGCGGTCCATGGTGCGCGCGTTGCCGACCACGTTGTAGCCGCGCGCCAGGTAAGCCTTGGCGATGGCGAAACCGAGGCCGCTGGAGGCGCCGGTGATGATTGCTGTCTTAGTCATTTGGAACTCCTTGAGTTGGGTTACGGTGAGTCCACTATACTTATGACGTGCGGGTGAATAAATACGGGTTCCGGCAATTGACTTGATACATGGGGTAATAAATGCAACGCCACTTCGACGACATGCAGCTGGGCAGCATCGAACTGTTCGTGCTGGCCGGGGAGCAGGGCAGTTTCACCGCGGCGGCGGCGCTGGCGGGTGTGACGCCGGCGGCGGTGAGCCGTTCGATATCGCGGCTGGAAGAGCGCCTCGGCGTGCGGCTGTTCGTGCGCACCACGCGCCAGATCCGCTTGACCGATGGCGGCAAGGTGTACTTCGAGCAGTGCCGGCAAGCGCTGTCGCAACTGGTGGAGGCGGAACGGGAAGTGACGGGGCAGCAGGCCAAGCCGTCCGGCAAGTTGCGCATCAGCGTACCGACACCGTACGCGCATTTCCGTTTGCTGGAACGGGTGGCGGCCTTCCGTTTGCAGTTCCCCGACGTGCAGGTCGAAGTCCACGTCAGCAACCGCAACATCGATTTCGCGGAGGAGGGCTATGACCTGGCCGTGCGTGGCCGCGCGCCGCAGGATTCGACCCTGATCGCACGCAAGCTGGAAGATGCGGCCCTGGTGCTGGTCGCGTCGCCGGCATACCTGAAGCGGCGCGGCGAGCCTAAATCATTGGAGGAACTGGCAAGCCATGACTGCATCCAGTTTGTGCTGCCCAGCACGGGGCGGCTGATCCCCTGGCAGTTCATGCGCGATGGCGCGGAGATTGAGCTGGCTGGCAGCGATGCCATCGTGTGTGCGGAAGACTTCCTCGGCATGGGCACGCTGGCCGCGCATGGCGCAGGCATTGCGCAGACCTATCGCTTTACCGTGGAGCGCGAACTGGCCAGCGGCGCGCTGGTCGAACTGTTGCCGCAGCACGGCGGCTGTTCGCGTCCCTTTTACCTGATTTACCCGCACGCGCGCCACCTGTCGCTGCGGGTGCGCAGTTTTGTGGATTTCGTGCTGCGCTAGCCTTCGTGCTGGCGCTGGCGGAAGGCAGCTACCTTGTTGCGGTTGCCGCACAGCGCCATGCTGCACCAGCGGCGGCGGTGCGATTTGGTGCGGTCCAGGAACCACAGCGTGCAAGCGTGGTCTTCGCATTTGCGCACCAGATTGAAGTCGGCCGTTGCCAGTAACTGTGCCGCCGCTTCCGCCAGCGGCGCCAATAGCTGCTGCGGCGTGCGGGCGGCATAGCGGGGCTGCAGCGACAGCCCATCCCCACTTTCTTCCACCAGCACCATGTGGCGCTCTGCGTGCGACAGCGCTGCATTCAACGCCGCCACGTTGACCCGCTCACCCGCCTTGCGTGCTGCTACAGCGGTACGGACGGTTTCGCGCAGTGTGCGCGCCGCCGCCAGCAACTCGCCTGGCTTGCCGGGGGCGGCCGATTCTGCCGCCAACTGTCCGGCCGCAGCCAGCCACGCCATGACGTCGGCATCGCCATGCCAGGTTTCCTCTCCCTGCACGACGGTATTCATCAAATCGAGTGCCGGGTGATCGCCGTAGAACTCATGCATTTTCCTGTCCTCCTGAATTTTCATTGTAACCATCAAAATAATGCTTGACAAGTTACGCGACAGGAGTAATCTGGTAACCATCAAAACTAACTTTAAGGGGTTAATTATGAACCGCACCATCGAAGCCGACGGCGTCAACATCTTCTATCGCGAAGCAGGTGCCCCGGATGCGCCGGCGATCCTCCTGATGCACGGTTTTCCCACCAGCTCCCACATGTTCCGCAACCTGATCCCGCTGCTGGCGACCAAATACCGTGTCATCGCGCCTGACTTGCCAGGCTTCGGCTTCACCGAGGTGCCCGAGGAACGTCATTACGAGTACACCTTCGACAACCTGGCACGCACCATGGAGGCCTTCCTGCAAGCCATCAAGCTGGAGAAATTCGCGCTGTACGTATTCGACTATGGCGCTCCGGTTGGCCTGCGCCTGGCTGCCGCCAAACCGGAACGCATCACCGCCCTGGTCTCGCAGAACGGCAATGCCTACCTGGAGGGCTTGAGCGATGGCTGGACCCCGATGCGCAAACACTGGGCGGACCCTAACGAAGAAAATACCAATGTGATGCGCGGCTTCCTGACGCCGGAGGCAACCAAATGGCAATACACGCATGGCGTCGCCGATCCTGCCAGCGTGGCGCCTGAGTCGTACACGCTCGACTCGGCACTGATGGCGCGTCCCGGCAACATCGACATACAGCTCGCACTGTTCTACGACTACCGCAAAAACCTCGAGCTGTACCCGGTGTTCCAGGAATTTTTCCGCAAAGCGCAGGTGCCGACGCTGGCAATCTGGGGCAAAAACGACCCCTTCTTCACCCCGCCCGGCGCCGAGGCCTATCGCCGCGATAACCCGAACGCCATCGTGCAGTTGCTGGATACGGGCCATTTCGCGCTGGAGACCCATGCTGAAGTGATCGGCAAAGCTATCCACGCCCTGTTAGACTAGACGCTTTCGAGGATAGCCTGACCACGCATCGATGAAGCCATACACCTTCGCGCTGCTGCTGGCCGGCCTGGCTTTGGCCGGCTGCAGCAGCAAACAAGCCGTTACCTACACTGCCCCCACTGCCGCCTCCAACCCGCAAGTCCTTTTGCTGGGCGAGGTGCACGACAACAAGGAAGGCCACAAGCTGCGCTTCGAGGACTTGCGGCAGCGCGTGGAGGCAGGCTGGCGTCCCGCGATCGCAATGGAGCAGTTCGACCGCGAATCGCAAGGCTTGCTGGACGAAGCGCAAAAGGGCTGCCTTGACGCCTCCTGCGTGATCAACGTAATGAACAAGAAAGGGTGGGACTGGCAGCTTTACCACCCCATCATCCAGCTCGCGTTGAGCAACCACCTGCCGCTGATCGCGGTGAACCTGTCGCGCAATGACGCCTCCAAAGTGGTGCGCGATGGCGTCGCCTCCAGTTTTGATGCCGCCACCGTGGCCGCCTACAAACTCAAGGACCCGCTGCCGTCGGACCTGCGCCGCGGCCAGGAAAAGGCGATCCAGGAAGGCCACTGCAATATGGCCTCAGACATGATGTTGCCCGGCATGGTCAACGCCCAGGTGGCGCGCGATATCTGGATGGCCAAGCTGATTCGCCAGCAGCAGCCGCGCGACGTCGTCCTTATCGCCGGCAACGGCCATGTGCGCAAGGACATCGGCGTGCCACGCTGGCTGAATGCTATTGAACCCAAGCTGAACGTCCGCACTATAGGCTTTATCGAGCCCGACGGCGTGCAGGGCAGCTATGACGAAATCCGCAAGGTGGCTGCGCAAAAGCGCACAGACCCCTGCGCCAAATTCAAGTAAACTTCCGGCCCTGCCGACCCCAATACATCAAGGAGCAAAGAATGCAGATCGCAGGTGAAATGTTGATCGGACAAGCCGCCATCAAAGGCAGCGCAGGCCAGATGAAGGCCACCGACCCGGCCCGCAATATCGAGATCGAGCCAGCATTTGGCATGGCCACGCCAGCCGACCTGCAGCGCGCCTGCGAACTGGCGGCGCAAGCCTTCGACTCCTACCGCGAAACCACGCTGGAAAAGCGCGCGCAATTCCTGGAGCAGGTGGCGCAGAATATCCTCGACCTCGGCCCGCAACTGATCGAGCGCGCCATGCAGGAATCCGGCCTGCCGCAAGCCCGCCTGGAAGGTGAGCGCGGCCGCACCATGAACCAGTTGCGCCTGTTTGCCAAAGTTGTGCGTGATGGCCTGTTCCTTGGTGCGACGCTGGACTCCGCGCTGCCGGAACGCGTGCCGCCACGCTCCGACCTGCGCATGCGCAAGATCGGCGTCGGCCCGGTTGCCGTATTCGGCGCCTCCAACTTCCCGCTGGCTTTCTCGGTGGCCGGCGGCGATACCGCATCGGCACTGGCTGCCGGCTGTCCGGTGGTCGTGAAAGCACACCCTGCGCACCTCGGCACTTCTGAGCTGGTGGGCAAGGCGATCCAGAAAGCCGTGGCCGACTGCGGCCTGCATGAAGGCGTGTTCTCGCTGGTGATCGGCGACGTGCAGATCGGCGGCGACCTGGTGGCGCATCCGGCCATCAAGGCGGTAGGCTTCACCGGCTCGCGCGGCGGCGGCCTGGCGCTGGTGCGCATTGCCCAGGCCCGCAAGGAACCGATTCCTGTATATGCCGAAATGGCCTCGATCAATCCAGTGTTCCTGCTGCCGGGCGCACTGAAGGCCGGCGCTGCGCGCATTGCGCAAGGCTTTGCCGACTCGCTGACCATGGGCTCCGGCCAGTTCTGCACCAACCCAGGTTTGCTGATCGCGCTGGAAGGCCCCGAGCTGAACGACTTTGCTGCGGCGGCAGCGGCCGCGGTACAAGCCAAGCCATCGACCACCATGCTGACCCCGGGCATCCACAAGTCGTACGAAGCCGGCGTGGGCAAGCTGTCGTCGCTGGACAAGGTGGAACTGCTGGCACAAGGCGGCGCGGGAAGCACCGCCTGCGCGGCGCAACCGCACCTGTACAGCACCGACGTCGACACCTTCCTGTCCACGCCAGCGCTGGAAGACGAGAACTTCGGCCCTAGCTCGGTGCTGGTGCGCTGCCGCGACGCGGCCGACCTGCGCCGCATCGCCGAACATCTGGAGGGCCAGTTGACCTCCACCGTGCACGCCACCGCTGACGACCGTGAAATCGCTGCCGGCCTGCTGCCAACGCTGGAGCGCAAGGCTGGCCGCATCCTGTTCAACGGCTTCCCGACCGGTGTCGAAGTGGCGCACGCCATGGTGCACGGCGGCCCGTTCCCGTCCACTTCCGATCCGCGCAGCACCTCGGTCGGCGCAACCGCCATCGACCGCTTCCTGCGCCCGGTGTGCTACCAGGATGCGCCGGATTGGGCGCTGCCATCGACCCTGGCCAACAGCAACCCGCAAAACGTGCCGCGCGTGGTTGACGGCAAGATCCAGCCGGGCGCATAAGCCCGCACTATCGTGATAAGGTGGGCCGCATGATGGAAACTGTGTACAAGACAGAGCAGCCCACCCGGGCCGACATTGATGCGCTCACCGGACCAGCAGTGCTGGAGTTCGGCACCAACTGGTGCGGCTATTGCCGTGGCGCTCAGCCGGCCATTGCCGAGGCATACCGCGAGTACGCCAACATCCCTCACTTCAAGGTGGAAGACGGCCCTGGCCGAATACTGGGTCGTTCCTTCCGCGTCAAACTGTGGCCGACCGTGATCTTCCTGAAGGACGGCAAGGAAGTCGCCCGCGTCGTGCGCCCCGAAGATGCTGACGAGCTGCGCGAAGGTTTCGCCCAGATCGCCGGCGCCTGAGCCCGCAGCGGTAAATCGCGCCGCCAGATCCTTGCTTACCTGTCCGAGGTAGAGCTGACCACGTCCGGCCTAGCCGAACGCTTTGGCGTTAAGCGCGCCAGCGATTTCGAGGCACCTGTCGGTGCGCGGCGACATGGCGCATGAGGTCGATGGCACAGCAGTCCAAGGCCGCAACATTCTCGGGACTTCACTGCTAACGATGGGCGAGGGCTGGCATAACAATCACCACGCTTTTCCTCATTCAGCGCGGCTTGGGCTGGCAGAAGGGAAATGGGATCCCGGCTGGTGGGCCTTGCGCATCCTGTAGCCCCGGTGAGGGACTTGCGGTTGCCTGACAGGGTTGAAAACAAAAATGGCCTGGACCGTTGCCGGTTCAGGCCACTTCTGATGAATCTTTGGTGGTGATAGGTGGACTTGAACCACCGACCCTAGCATTATGAATGCTATGCTCTAACCAACTGAGCTATATCACCAGAGCCACGCATTATGCGGCAGTTCGCATACACTGTCAACCATTGACGATTTTGCAACCAATGGGAGAAGTGTATGTGGACGCACCAGGAAAGTATTGAGACTAGCGCTTCGCCCGAAACGGTCTGGCAATTGTTCCGCGACGTGCCGGGCTGGAAGGCATGGAATGCTGGCATCGAAGCCATTGCATTGCATGGACCTTTTGCAGAAGGGACTACCTTCATGATGCAGCCGCCTGGCTCCGATCCGTTTATCAGCACTTTGCTGGAAGTGGAAGAAAATCGCGGTTTCACGGACGTGACGGAAATCGACGGCACACGCGTGGTAGTGCGGCATTTGATTGCAGCACTGCCAGGCGGCGGCAGCCGGGTGACTTACGCTACCGAGATTATGGGCCCGCAGGCTGCGGACTTCGGCCCGATGGTAACGAGCGATTTTGCTGACGTTCTCGCTGGCCTTAAGCGCGCTGCAGAAGGTTTGGCCTCCCTGTAAATCCATGATCCTCCGGGGCCAGCATGCTGGCTCTGCAATCGTCCCCTTTCAACTCATCCAGGCGGTCATTCCCTTGCGTCAATTCTTGCTCTCGCAAAATTGATTCCTGCGCGAAACGTGACAAAAGCCCTGTTCCCCGCGCCATTTTGATGGGTTCTTACGCCCATCGAAAAGAGGGCATTGTTCTCATGCACACATGCAATCTCAACTGTTAAATTGATACTGATTGAGAACGGGAAAGATAAGTGCCCCGTCGCCAATTTAAGTAGACAAAAAGTACCAACATTTACGAATTTTCATCTTTCGCCGCTGCGCCGGCATTATCTGGGAGAACACCATGGGCACCATTACCGGAACCAATGGAAGCGATTCGATCACCGGCACCAGCGCAAACGACATCATCAACAGCGGCAATGGAGACGATTATGTTAATGGCGGCGGCGGTAGTGACCAGATCAACGGTGGGGCTGGCAACGATACGCTGATTTACTGCCTTGCGGAGAATCTAGGCGGAAGCAAGGATGTGTATACCGGCGGCGCGGGAGTGGATACCGTTCGGCTCCTACTGACCTACAAGGAATGGTGCAACAGCGATATACGTTGTGAGCTGGAAAAGTATGTGAAGTTCCTGTCGACCGTCAAGATGAGTATGCAGGGGGAAGTGTCGAACGGTTCGGCTAGCGATTTCGTTTTTACCTTTGGGACGTCGACGCTGACGGTGCAGATGATGGAAAAGCTGGCAGTGTGGGTGGAGCCGGAGGGAGGCGGCGCGTATGCTCCCGTCGACTACCGTGCATCATTGATCACAGGCGTCAGCGCAGGCACAGCTGTAGAGGCTGGAGGTGTCAGCAATTCAATTGTTGGAACACCTACTGTCAGCGGCCAGCTTCGCTCAGACGATCTGGATGGCGCTGACAATGTTTTCCAGTCCGTGAAAGACGGTGCAACAGCAAAGTATGGCACCTATGGCGTCACTGCCGATGGCCACTGGTCCTATTCGTTGAACAACGCGGATAGTCGAGTGCAGGAGCTTAGAGCCAACGATACTCTAAGCGATACCATCACCGTTTTCAGTGCCGACGGCTCGTCCAAAGTCATCGAAATCAGCATCAAGGGCAGCAACGACGCACCTGAGGTCACTGCTGCACTGTCCGGCGGGGCGACCGAAGGAAACTACCGGTCCTATACGTTGAACTTATTGGATGGAGCAAGCGACGTCGATCACGGCGAGACCGCTACGCTGCAGGTGACCGATGTCAGCTACAAAGTCGATGGCGTGGCAGCTGCTGTCGTACCGGGCGTCAGCCTGTCGGACAACACCCTGAGCGTAAATCCGAAGGACGGTTTCTTCGATGGCTTGGCAGTCGGTGAGAAAAGCACCATTGTGGTCAGCTACAAGATCATGGACGCGCAGGGCGCGACGGTTGACCAGAGCGCAACGATCACGATCACGGGCACCAACGATGCCCCAGTCGTAGCCGGCGCGCTATCGTCGACGAAGGCTGAAGGCCAGGATGCTTTCTCGATGAATTTGCTGGATGGCGCAAGCGACGTCGATCATGGCGAGACCGCAACGCTGCAGGTGACCGATGCCAGCTACAAAGTCGATGGCGTGGCAGTTGCTGTCGTGCCGGGCGTCAGCCTGTCGGAGCACACCTTGAGCGTTAATCCGAAAGACGGTTTCTTCGATGGCCTGGCAGTCGGTGAGAAAAGCACCATTGTGGTCAGCTACAAGGTCATGGACGCGCAAGGCGCGACGGTTGAGCAGAGCGCAACGATCACGATCACCGGCACCAACGATGCCCCAGTCGTAGCCGGCACGCTGTCGTCGACGAAGGCTGAGGGGCAGGATGCCTTCTCGATGAATCTGCTGGATGGCGCCAGCGACGTCGATCACGGCGAGACCGCTACGCTGCAGGTGACAGATGTCAGCTACAAAGTCGACGGCGTGACAGTTGCTGTCGTGCCGGGCG